>Ga0180437_10000156_pt1 | contig 146000 bp, 104 predicted proteins | sample SS_ome_4_FD_132410 | JGI IMG/M metagenome (GOLD analysis project Ga0180437, IMG submission 132410) | Hypersaline lake sediment archaeal communities from the Salton Sea, California, USA - SS_3_D_1 metaG | ecosystem: Environmental > Aquatic > Non-marine Saline and Alkaline > Hypersaline >...
AACCGTCGTCTCCGTATCCGTTACGAAAGACGTGGTGATATCCACGATGCTTTTTTGACTATTGCATGTATCAAAATTTGTTGGAATCATTTGGTAAATTGCTCTTTTTGTTAGGGATTCTAAGAGCCATGGTCCACTGACGCCACGAATCAGACTGACACGCATGTCTGTACGGATTCTCAACCGTGAAGCTTTGGCTGGCGGCATCCTCTAACGTCAAATACATCAGATGCTCGACATTTTCATGCTCACCGATAAATGACAGCGACAATTCCTCGACAGAACGAACCGTCCAGTCCTGCGGATTGACAAATGTCCTGGCAACCTCGGTAATGTAAGGTTCGTACTGATTCTGGAATTCGAACAGCATAGAGTTGTTCCCACCCGTAGCCAGGAACACATATTCAACTCCCGCCTCGTCAATGTTGTCAACCCATGCGCTTCTAATCTCCGCATCACTGGTGTATGATTCGAAATCATCCACGATTAGATAATCCGCTACCGTAAAAGTCCAGGTATGGCCTGTTACCGTGCCGTTGGAACCGATTTGATCGATTCTCCACTCGTATGTCTCGCCCAATTCGAGATTACCCGGCGTGTAGGTGGTTCCTGCTGGATTTGGATCAACCTTTTCCATAGCTCCGGCTTTGCCTATCCACAGTTCGCGGCCCGTTGCAAACTCCGCCTCGATCCAGCTCAGTGTCACATCGACGGGCACATCAGTCGCTCCATTAGCGGGGCTGGGACCCACTGCCGCCGGACCATCGGAAACAGAGAAGACATCATCAAAAGTGCAGTGATAGCCGGCCGGTTCCCCGTTTTCATTCTGGGAAAACACGCCACTCGCACCGCTCGTAAAGACCTCATCATTCACACCTTCATCTTCCCACGGATCATTGCCGTTAGTATCCACCATTGTTGCTGTCCGTGCGACGAGCGGCCCATCTTTATACTCATAGATACTGCCGGTAACGTACACAGGTCCTGAGCCGACAATGTCCATCTCGGCATAGAAACTCCGGGCATTATTTAGCCCCGGCACGAGTAAATCCAGCCCCAACTCACCAGAACTTCTCATAATGTTCTGCATCATGATGACCTTCTCGATGTCGATTCGCAGGTTGGCCGGGCCATCTTCCCAGTTTACGTGCAACACATAGGTCTGGGCAGCAACAAAACCGGGAGCTACACCGGTCAATGAGCCATCCGGATCAATGAAGTATTCCGTGCGTGCAACCAGGCCGCAATAATTGTGTGAGGCGTCGCCGGTGACATTAACGACCGCCCCGACTCTGACATCTGTGAAAACCTCATCGGATCCGAAAGCAGCGCCGAAAGCCGAACCGCCAACATCCACTGAGCTTGTCTCGTCCAAGCTTAAATATTTGTTGCCGTTCGGGTCGGTTAGAATCGTATGGGTGAACGTTTTCGTTACATCTGGAAAACAGTTGAACTGCCATGCGGGCAGATCCAGTTCGTCGCCGTCGAAGGTTTCCAGCCAGTTAGCCCGGGCTGCGTCACTTACGAATGCAACCAGTCCCACGAGCACACAGATTGTAATCAAGCATCGTATTTTTCTGAACATAATATACCTCCTTCAAAAAAAATGTTTTAAATATACGCTACAATAAACTATCACCATTCAATAAGGAGCACGACTTCAATTTAAGAATTGACTTTACCTCCTTCCTTTGAAAGCCCAATATAAACTTTGGATTCAAATATAGAAGCCCTTCTTACTCCTTTTCAACATCGAAACTGTAAAGAATATACAAGATTCCAAAAGACCAAAACTTCTAACTTCTACATATATATTATATACAAAATATGCCGCTTTTTCATCAAGAAAAATTAAAAATGCCGTCGACTATAAGACTCTCAATGACCATCTACAAGATTGCTTTTAGGGGATCACGCTTAAATCCTTAGCTAATAATAACTTATCTGAGGTTTTACAGTTTTCAAGTTAGATGAATTTTTCCGAGTTGTATTTATCTGTTCCTTTATATTGGACAGCCGGTAAATATTTATGGTGCTCTCAGGGATTGTTTGCTATACTCACTATATCTTCGAAAACGGACAGGTCAATTACAATAGTCGGACGACCCATGTGTATACAAAGCTCGTCAACCAGAAGTACTTTCAATCCATTTTGTCATGATAGTTTTAATGCTGGAAATGTTTTTAATCTTTTTCTCGTCTTCGAGGTCATATCTGTAAAAAGAACAATTAAATGATCATAATCGGAAAATGAAAAGAGGGTAGCCGGATGAAGAGTAGTCCAATCGGCATCAATAATATAGTCAAGGTATTCCTATTGTCGGTTATAATACAGGCAATCACGTGCGGGCATAATCAACTCCGGGCACAGGAAAAGGAAATATTACTTTTTGAAGAAAATTTTAATTATGGACAAGTCCGGGATTGGGAGTTGGAAGAAGGATGGATTGTCACAGAAGGCATGCTCAAAGGTGCAGGTCATTCATGGGCAAGGCCGTTAGTCGAATCATGGCAGGACTTCCGCCTGGAATTTCGCCTGAATCTCCAACACGAACGCATCCACCTGGTCTATCGTCTAAACGATAAAGGACGTTACTTCATTGGATTCCATGAGCACGGATCTTATTTGAGTAAGCAGTATTGGCCTGAGACTTTCATTGATCTGTTAAGCCGGGAGGCCGGTACGCATAATCTTGATCGCTGGTATAAAATTGAAATCATTGGCTCCGGGCCGAACCTGCAGTTCTTGGTCGATGACGAACTCGAATGGGAATTTACAGATCCTAATCCCCTGAATGGAGGAACCTTCGCCTTTGAAACCCTGGAAAAAAGTGCTGTGCATATTGATGACATCCAGGTGTTCGGTCATGCCCCAGATACATCTGAGGCATGGGTGCGCACCGGTGGTCCGCTGGGCGGGCTGGGTTACGATGTTCGGATGCGGCCGGACAACCCAGATATGATGTATGTCACGGATGCCTGGGCGGGAGTGTTTATCAGCACTGATAGCGGAAAAACATGGCATCCATCCAATCAGGGTATAAACACACGTACGGGTGAATCTGGAGATGCAATTCCGGTCTTTTGCCTGACAATCGATCCACACAACCATGATACCATCTGGATTGGCACACAGAATGTGAGGGGCATTTTCAAATCAACGGATGCAGGACAGACCTGGATCGAAAAAGACAACGGCATCATCGAGCGCGAGGGCATCACCTTCCGCGGTTTCACCGTTGATCCGCAATCCTCCGACATCGTTTACGCCGCGGCTGAGATATCCAGTTTCGCCTGGAGCAGCCAGCCACAACAGGGCCGGGAATTCGACAAGACTAAGGGCGCGGTTTACAAAACCGTTGACGGTGGTGAGAATTGGACCGCTGTTTGGCGTAGCAACAACCTGGCCCGCTATATCTGGATCGATCCTCACAACTCGGATGTGCTTTATATCTCCACTGGTATTTTTGATCGTGAGGCAGCCAACTCAGATCATATAACTAACAAGCCCGGCGGAGAAGGCGTCCTCAAATCGACCGACGGCGGTCAAACATGGCAGCCGGTAAATACCGGCTTACGAAATCTTTATGTCGGCACCCTGTTCATGCACCCCGAAAATCCGAAAATCCTGCTGGCCGGAACCGGCAACAACGCCTATCCGAATGGCGGAGGCGTCTATCTGACAACCGACGGCGGCATATCATGGCAGCAGGTTATGCTTAACGAGAACATTAATGCCGTCGAGTTTTCGCAGGCAAACTCCAACATCGCATATGCCGGCAGTGCCGGAGCTATCTACAGAAGCAAAGATCGCGGGCAGACATGGCGAAAAGTCTCGGCTGGGACGGAAGGCTGGGGATCGCCGGGTGTCCGCGCCGGATTCCCAATAGATTTCCAGGTCGATCCACGCGACCCAAATCGTATCTTTGCGAATAACTATGGGGGCGGCAACTTCCTTAGCATCGATGGCGGCCAGACCTGGACGGTCGCCAGCGACGGCTACACAGGAGCGCAGGTGCGTGCTATTGCTGTGGACCCTTCAAATCCGGCAATAGTCTACGCCGCCGCTCGCAGCGGTTTCTTTGCCAGCACAGATGGCGGCGACTCGTGGACAGGCCGAAACACACCGCCGGCCTATCATCTCGAATGGAATGCAGTTGCTGTCGATCCGTCGAATCCAGACCATATTGTAGCGTCTAATAACTGGGACCCTATCATTTTACACAGCGATAACAATGGTCGAACGTGGACGTGGTCAGGTGACCGACTTGTTGAAGGGATGGGATGGAGAGTATTTGCCTTTGCGCCATCAGACCCGAAGACATTGTACGCCGGCTCTTCTGCATTCTTCTCCGCCGGTGTGTTCGATAACCGGATGTCAGCAGCCGGAGTGTACATCTCGCGCGACGGCGGCGAAACGTGGAACTCTGCTAACGATGCGCTTTCTGCTAAGGCAAACATAATTGACATTTGTGTCGACCATTCCAATCCACAGATCGTTTATGCAGCAACAGGAACAAATGGACTGCTTAAATCCTCTGACGCCGGCGGCAGTTGGACAGCAATGAACGTAGCGGCTCCAACGATAATGGCGCTTTCGATCGCCGTTCATCCAGTCGATTCCAAAGTCGTTTATGCGGGCTTGGCACATAGTGGATTGTATCGCAGCGATGATGCCGGCACGACCTGGCAGCCGTCGATGAACGGAATGCCCCCAGAGGCCAACATTAGCGACATCTTATTCGATCCGACAGATCCACAGGTAATGTTTGCCGCTGATGCTTTCAGTGGAGTCTATAGATCGACAGATGGTGGCCGTCTCTGGCGACAGTTCAACAATGCTCTAAGCATGAGAGCGGTCAACCGCCTGGCCGTATCGACCGATGGTCTGCATCTTTATGCGGCGACTGAAGGCGGCGGCGTATATCGTTTGGATTTTAACGGTGAGCCGCCGCAGCCGGCAGAGAATTAGGAATCAATATTTGATGCGAATTATGAATCAAAAACTGAAACATTCGCTTCCTTTTTTGAGATTCGCCACGGTGCTTATGTGCCTGGTTATGGGCTTATCGATAACAACTGTTGAGTCTGCTTCACAACCACCAATACCTGCCGTATCCGGCTATGTTCGTGACGCCAATGGGCCGGTTGCCGGCGCAGTGGTTCGAGTGAAGGCTACAGAGAACAAGGTTAATACCGATGCGGAAGGTCATTTTGTGCTGTCCGGCCTATCTGCAAATGAGCCGGTTATCCTGACTGCCTGGGCGGAAGGTTATTATATCGGTGGTGGTCAGGCCAGGTATGTTCCCGGCGATTCTGATATTGAAATTACTTTGACAGCACACAGTGATAAGGATAATCCGGCCTACACATGGTTGAGTGCTTTTACCGGCGATGGAAACGAGGGTTCCGGTGAGAATACAAGCTGTGAAAATTGTCACGCCGATCCCAATAATCCACAGGCAGCTCTGCCGATCAGCGAATGGCTCAAAGATGCACACGCCCTCTCAGCCAGGAATTCTCGTTTTCTGACGATGTACAACGGGACGGACATATCCGGCAATCAGAGTCCTGCAACGCAATATTTTCAAACACGCGATTATGGCCGTATACCGATTCGTCCGGATCCGAACAAACCTTATTTTGGTCCCGGTTATAAACTCGACTTTCCCGATACAGCAGGCAACTGCGCTGCCTGCCATACTCCAGCGGCTGCAATTGATGCTGCTTATAGCACAGATCCGACGACCGTTTCCGGCGTTGGCGCAGAAGGTGTTGCCTGTGATTTCTGCCACAAAGTCTGGGACGTTAGTCTCGATCCGATTTCCGGTTTGCCTTACCCGAACATGCCTGGTGTTTTGTCCTTTGAATTTTGTCGCCCGGCAGAAGGCCACCAGTTTTTTGCCGGCCCGTTTGACGATGTGGCGCCGGGTGAAGATACATACAGCCCTTTACAAAAGCAAAGTCAATACTGTGCCCCTTGTCACTTCGGCGTCTTCTGGGACACGGTAGTGTACAATTCGTTTGGTGAGTGGCTGGAGAGTCCTTACAGCAATCCTCAGACCGGCAAGACCTGTCAGGATTGCCATATGCCGCCGGGACAGAATAATCACTTCGCCCGTCTCGACAAAGGTGGCATCATCCGCGATCCGCAGACGATCTTCAGTCATTTCATGCCGGGTGCAGCGAATCAGGAATTGCTGCAGAATGCCGTCAATATGGATGTGAAGGCCGACCGCCGTGGCCAGCAGCTTGTCGTCACTGTTACGATTACCAATGACCGAACCGGCCATCATGTCCCAACTGATTCTCCCCTCCGCCACCTCATTCTTGTAGTAAGAGCTATAAATACACAGGGCAATCTGCTTGACTTGTCTGATGGGCCTGTCATCCCTCAATGGTGTGGAGTGGGAGATCCGAATAAAGGCTATTACGGCGGCCTGCCCGGCAAAGCATTCGCCAAGGTGCTGGAAGAACTCTGGACCGAGGTTTCACCTACAGGGGCGTATTGGAATCCTACACGCCTGTTGAGCGACAATCGTATTGCCGCGTTTGCCGCCGATAGCTCTACTTACACATTCGTCACAGATGCAGACGAGAAGATGACTGTCGATGTGGTACTGCTTTATCGCCGTGCGTTCATTGATCTGGCCGCTCAAAAGGATTGGGAAACATATGACATTGTGATGGAGAGCAAAGTGATCAGTGTACCCGGACTCTAACCTAAGAACACTAAACTTTCAGAAACATTAAAGTCCTCATATGCCAGGTTAACAAAACCTGATTCAAAAACAAGAAACGGCAGAGTTTTGAATTACCCCTGTCACCAAGAATCCCGGCATCTTCTTCATGTCTTACCCTGATATTATGCAAACAATCCCTTGGCTATCGGAAGCGTGCAAAGGCTGCAACTGAAGAAGGTTTGCATTTTTGGGGCAAATATCTTTTGAGTTCGAAAAAGGATTGACAGCACATGTTGGAAATCTTTATACTACTGGGACTTAAGATTGAAGCGCCCGTAGCTCAGTTGGATAGAGCAACGGATTTCTAATCCGTAGGTCGCAGGTTCGAGTCCTGCCGGGCGTGTTGACATTAGAGTCGATGTCACCGGGTGACACATATTTCCTATCTGTGCATAAATGCAACTTTTCTAAGGACTTAGCGGAAGCGCCAGTTTCACTGTTTTTTTTATTTTTCGAGTCATTCACATTGCCAATCAAAAACGCTGAAAGACCATAAAAAGTAAGATTTTTTTTAAGCGCCAGTAACAGGTTCTTCATATGTTCCAGTGGTTTTCTGGTTTTGATTAGCCGGCAAGGACAGATCCGGCAGCTTGGTTATGTCCTCCGATTCCTGACCTCGGAAAATGTAAGTATATTTTGATATGGTCAGATCTATATTGCTGTGCCGCAAGATCGCCTGGGTAACCTTCGATCCACTCCACTGGCAGCTAACAAACTGCAGGTCGTCTAACGCAGGTAATGAAAGTCTACATAACGCCCAGCTCATCGACATACGGAACTGCTTCCTTAATTACCGTCAATTCTTGTCTCGAACCACTGTTGCGGCGAGATTGGGTTTGAATTGGCTTTGTTTTTTGGGGCCCACAAGGCTGGCATATTGCCATAAGATCCTTTCATATAATACCTTACGCCGATTTAGCCTATTTCTAAATTGGCTTTGTTTTTTCAAATTGGTTTTTCAACAACCCCCAGAGTAAATCTGGGGGCTAAATAATATTGGCTTTGATCGGATTTGTTTTTCACCGTCAAAAACCATCCAAAATCATAAAAATCTCCATAAATTCTTACTATTACTGGCTTAGTGCCATTTTGCCTATATTATCATTGGCTTTGTTTTTTCAAATTTGGTTTTCATAGACACGGATTTACGCCGATTTACCCCATGAGATACTGTTTTTACCTATCTCACGGGGTGAACACTGGTATTCATTCTCATTTAACTTTTGCCTTATTCCTTTCATTAATCATTTACTTTAGTATTCTACGAACGGCGATCCGAAAAAGCGGGGAAATTCTCGCGTATTCTGAAAAAATCTCCGTGAGACAGCGTTATCTATTATTCACCACGAATTAACATCAATAAACACAGAAAAAATAATCGATGGCAAGGTCTCCGTGAGACAGCACACGCCGGATTATACCCGAGTTTTAAGAAATTTGGAAAAATACGTATATATACGTATTGACATTTACCTTGACAGCGTTATAGTCAAAGTCGCTTTGTGCCATAATTGTAATGGCAGGGGGAATTTTACAAATAGAAAAACTGCCATTAATGATGGAGTTTTAAGAGGCCAGACGATTGGCGTCAGCTGGAAGGATGGGTATGGTAGTGCTTTTTAATTGTGTACACAGACACGCATTTGTTCCAAATCAAGACAACACTATCTTAAAAAGGAGATTTAGAATGAGAACTTTTATTACAGGACTAATATTGTCTCTTGCTGTTTTATCTACATGATTCGGCGTGGATATGGGAGAAATCAAATGTGGTGAAATTAAAAACGTTTAACTCAACTAAAGGAGCAAAAAATCATGACACGAATACTGATTTACATAGCTACAATTCTGGTTGTTGTCAACTGGTCTTTACCAGTAACGGCAGAGATCATTATCATTGATGGCATTGAATTTCCTTATGGAATTAGGTCATTTGCGGACACAGTATACTCGTACTCCCCCGGAAAAGATGTGGGTGGAACCTATGACGATCCGAATGAAGCGCTGGGTGTGCCAGATTATTCCAGTCATAGAGGAGCTGCTTCACTTGGAGACGGCGGCGAGCTTATTCTTCAGTTCACTGATAATTCATTAACAACCTCTGGAGACGATGCAAATGACTTGCACATATTTGAAGTTGGTCCAGACGTCGAATGGATGATCATCTCCATATCCACTGATGCAAGCTCCTGGATTTCATTAGGTGAATTCCGGGGGCAGCCTAAAAGCATTGATATCGATGCTATAGATGGAGTAGTTACCGGTACGAAGTACAGCTTTGTCCGGATACAAGATGATCCTAACGTAAATCAGTCAGGTTCACCTTATGGTGAAGCAGATATCGATGCTGTCGGTGCAATTTCTTCGGCTGAGCGAGTTCCCATAACCATTTATGTTGATGATGATTCTCAAAATGATCCTGGTCCCTGGAATCCATTAATTAGTGATGCTTTCGAAGACGGTTCAAGAGAACATCCTTTTGATATGATTCAGGAAGGGATTGATGCCGCCAAAGATGGAGATAAAGTTATAGTTCTGGGTGGGACGTATTGGGAAACTATCAATTTTGAAGGTAAGAGCATTAAAGTCACAGGCTTTGATCCAAATTTAACTAATGATCAAATTCAACCATATCCGGTCATTGATGGTAATGATCAAGGTCCGGTCGTTAACTTTGTCAATGGGGAAGATCCGAACACGGAACTCTCCGGCTTTACGATTACGCGTGGATTAAACGATATTGGAAGTGCAATTTTTTGTGCTGGTAGTCATCCAATGATTGCAAATTGTCTCATTGTCGGAAACCGCACTTCTGATCCAAACTTCGGTGCGGCAATCTATTGTGCTGATAGTAATAGTATAATTCAAAACTGTACAATTACTGACAACTATGGAGGGGAATTTGGTTCGAGTATCTATCTGGTTAACTCTGATATTATTATTGAGAACTCGATCGTATGGGGCAACATACCAGAACAAATAATTGTTGAATCCGGCAACGATCCGATTGTTGTCTACAGCAATATCCAGGGTACATGGCCGGGAGAGGGAAATATCGATGTAGATCCAAATTTTGCCCCGCCGGGGTATTGGTCCGATCCTAACGATCCGAATCTTTTGACGGATCCTTCGAATCCTGATGCCGTATGGATAGCAGGCGATTATCACCTGAAGTCGGAAGAAGGACGATGGAACCCGGATATTGAAAATTGGGTGCAAGATGAATACACAAGTCCATGTATTGATGCAGGAGATCCAGCTTCAGATTGGAGTAAAGAACCGGAGCCAAACGGGGGCAGAATCAATCAGGGTGCCTATGGCGGAACAGAGCAGGCAAGTATGACCCCCAATACCTATACATTGACCTATAGGGCTGGGCCTAACGGTAGGATTGACGGAGAAACCTCACAAAAAGTGAAACACGGGGAGGATGGAACTGAAGTAATAGCAGAACCGAATGAAGGATATCACTTCACAGGTTGGTCTGACGGGATAGAAGACGCAAATCGAACAGACACAAATATAACGGCTGACATTGACGTGACGGCCAATTTTGAACCGGACGAATGTATTTGTAAATTGACGATATCATCCAGTGATGGTGGCTCTGTTACCAAACCTGGTGAAGGGGAATTTATATTTGACTGTAATACGGTTGAGGTAGAAGCTACACCTGAGATGCATTACGTGTTCAGCCATTGGAGCGGAACACTCATTGATGAAGGAAAGGTGGCTGATCCATATGTTCTCAATATTACATTCTACTGCGATGGGGAATACACCTTGACGGCCAACTTCGAGCGCATCTATACCTTGATTTACAGGGCCGGGCCTAATGGTAAAATTGAGGGAGAAACCACACAGAAAGTGATTCACGGAGGGAGTGGAACTGAAGTAATAGCAGAACCGAATGAAGGGTATCACTTCACAGGCTGGTCTGACGGGATAGGAAACGCAAATCGAACAGACACGAATGTAACGGCGGACCTGGATGTGACGGCCAATTTCGAACCGAACGAGCCGATTGATTATAATTTGATAATATCGTCTACTAACGGGGGATCCGTAACCACGCCAGGCGAGGACACATTTACATATGAATACGGCACAGATGTAGATGTTGAGGCAACAGCGGATGAGTATTACTATTTCCTGAAATGGACCGGATCGGCAGTGGATGCCGGTAAAGTAGCAGACCCGCGCAGTGCAAATACCACTGTACATATGGATGGGGATTATAGCTTGAAGGCCAATTTTGCTGCTGTCAACTTCAAATTGACGGTTTCTTCTACCGACGGCGGCTCGGTAACAAGGCCCGGCGAAGGAGAAATCGTTATTGACGGTGATTCCCTTATTCAGTTGGTGGCAGAAGCAGATCAAAATTACGAGTTTGTGAAATGGACCGGATCTGCTGTGGATGCCGGTGTTGTAGATGATCCGGATAATCCCAATACACGCATATATATAAATGACAACTATAACGTAAAGGCACATTTCGCCAGAACCTCCTGTATTCTGACAATCTCCTCAACTGAAGGTGGCTCGGTAACTACGCCGGGCGAGGGAACGTTCGAATATGATTACGGTGCTGATGTCAGTGTCGTAGCTACGCCAGACGAGCATTTCCATTTCGTAGGCTGGACGGGATCGGCCGTAGATGCCGGCAAGGTAGCGGTCCCGGGCAGTGCCAGTACAACTGTGACTGTTGAAGGAGATTATACGCTGATCGCCAATTTCGAGATAGACAAGCACATCCTGACGATTTATTCGACTGACGGAGGATCAGTCACATCGCCTGGTGAGGGAGTTTTCGAATATGATTACGGTACTGTTGTCGATCTGACAGCCACAGCCGATCCCGGCTATCGTTTCAAATTCTGGGTAGGGCCTGTAATCGATCGGCAAGCGGCAAGCACAACTGTAACGATTACTGAAGATATAATCATCAGAGCCTATTTTGTGAAGTCCTCTCTCACAACTAAACCTAAATAACGCTATTAAATTCATAGGGCTGTGAGCATTACGCTTGCAGCCCTATGTTATGACCCTCATTTCGATTGGGACACTTTCTTATTAATACAAAGAGTATTATTTTTAATTAAAAACCACACGAAAGCGACAGAGTATCCCTTCTTTTTAGACGGAATTCATCGGCGGCGCTCGGCAGGTTTAGGATTTTTCGCCCCCGTGTGATCCTTCATACACATTTGCTCATTGAGAATCTCGCCGGGAACATGCGGCGTGTGGGATAACCTGTCGTTAATCAGAAGCATCCATTTTCCAAAAAATTCTTCCCATAAGCCAGCATAAAAGCTTGTATTGTACTGAAATGCATACAGCATTGGATCCAGCTGCGGTCAGTGTAAATGAAGAACCTCCAAAAAACACCTAAACAAGGTATTGCGGAAGGTTTTTTTCTGAGATAAAACATCTAAAAAGACATAGGATTTATCCTGAGAGCAGGAATGTGTTTTTTTCTTGCACTATAGTGGCTAAACGTGCTATAATTATAGAAGATAAACATACCAACGAATGTTATTATTCTTGGGATGAGAAGGAGAATGGTTATGATCAAGCAAAAAGGCTTTACACTAATAGAGCTTCTTGTGGTGATTGCCATCATTGCTTTGCTGATGTCGATATTAATGCCGGCACTGCAAAATGTGAAGAAACAAGCACGAACCGTATCCTGCCAGGCGAACCTGAAGCAATGGATACTAATCTGGAAGATGTACACTGATGATAACGATGGCAATTTTCATAGAGGCGAGGGTGGAGAGAGCCAAACGGGCGAAAACAGATGGCCATGGGTAATGCGAGCACACTACAAGAATCTCGAAATGCGTCTCTGTCCGGTGGCTACACAACCTTTGATAGAAGGAGGTCAGACTGTTAGAGCTCCGGGTCCATTTGTGGCCTGGGGTGAATTTGATGACCGCTACAAAACCACCGGCAGCTATGGTTTCAATGAATGGCTTTGCAATCGACCAAATGCAAGTGGTGAAGGTGGACAGGAAGAAAATTACTTCAGGAATGTTAATAGCAAGCCTGCACATAATATACCACTTTTTCTTGATTGCTACTGGTACGATGTCTGGGCGCATGCAGTTGACCAACCTCCGGCTCATGAGGCCGATCTTCATAGCCCCGGTTCCAATGAAATGCGACGTGTCTGCATAAACCGGCACAATGGAGCGGTCAACAGTGCCTTTCTGGACTGGTCTGTCAGGAAAGTCGGTCTTAAAGAATTATGGACGCTTTACTGGCACAAAAGATTTGATACTCGCGGCCCCTGGACGAAGGCCGGCGGCGTCCAACCGGACGAGTGGCCCGAATGGATGCAAAGCTTTAAGGATTACTAAATTGTCTACAAGCACCTGCAAAACTCGCTAAATCTCGCTTTTATCCCCATATCCGCACCGCAGGGGCTTTTTTCTCAAAATACGTACTTTCCCCACTTGACATTCTGAATATGAATCGTATAAAGGTGTTGTTTCATGGAGGAGTGGGCGTGAGTCCCTCAAAAAGCCTTTTTTATAGGTAGTGAAAATTTAATGAAAGCATTCCGTCCAGACCGTCGATATGAAGATAAATTGCTGTGAGTGATAAAAACGTTATATTTCAGGTGCAAAGTGGCACTATATTACAAGCCATTAAACGAAAATGTAGCACATTTCAACGTTTTTTAGTGGTCCCACGGATGGCGACAATGTGAAGTATGTGAGGCTGAAATATAAAAAACTGGTTTTTGTATTTTGGAGGATTCAATTATGAAACTGTTGAGATTACAATTAATTTTAGCTTGCGGATTAGTATTGGTGCTTAGTGCCGCAAAAGTCACATCGGCTGCTGAAGTTATTCCGACCAATGACAATTGCAATTCTGCACGATCTATCGCCGAGGTGACGAATCTGGAGTTCGACACGACCAATGCGACAGATGACGGCCCGCACCACTGCCTGCACGGTCCGAATATCTGGTACTGCTATACCGCATCCTGCACGGGTGAAGTCATCGTGAGTTTGGCAGGCAGCGAGTTCGACACCATGCTTGCTGTTTATAACGGCTGCGACTGTATGTCAGCCTGGGAAAGTATGATCGAGTGCAATGATGATTTCGAAAGATCAAGGCAGTCGCGAATCGCATTCGATGCAATTGCAGGTAACCAGTACTTGATCGAGATTGGGGGCTACGCCTCTGAGACCGGCGAAGGTTTGCTGAATATTAATTGTGGTGGAGTACAACCTCCTTCATCGTCCGTGGATGAATGTGAAAATGCCCAGGCAATTGGTGATGTAACTAACCTCCAGTTTGATACGACTGAAGCAACATTCGACGGGCCGGGTCTCTGTATGAATAGCCCAAATATCTGGTACTGCTATACTGCAACATGTACGGGAGATGTCACCGTAAGCCTGGCCGGCAGCAGTTTCGATACGATGCTCGCTGTCTATAACGGGTGCGAGTGCTATCCGGCTCTGAATGACATGATCGAGTGCAACGACGATGCCGGCAACACTTACCAGTCGGAGATTACCTTTGCTGCAATAGCAGGCAACCAGTACCTTATAGAGATTGGGGGCTACGCCACTGAGGCCGGTGAAGGTTTGCTAAATGTTAGTTGTGAGGGAGTGCAGCCCCCTCCGTCTTCGAAGAATGACTGCGAAAACGCACAGTCAATCGGTGAAGTAACGGACCTTGAGTTCGATACGACCGAAGCAACATTCGACGGACCGGGTCTCTGCATGACAAGTCCAAATATCTGGTACTGCTATACCGCCACATGTACGGGCGATGCCACAGTCAGCCTGGCCGGCAGCAGTTACGATACGATGCTTGCTGTCTATGACGGGTGCGAATGCGATCCGGTACTGGATGACTTGATCGAGTGCAACGATGATACCGGCAACACTTACCAGTCGGAGATTACCTTTGCTGTAATTGCAGGCAACGAGTACCTGATCGAGATTGGTGGCTACGCCAATGAGGCCGGCGAAGGTTTGCTGAATATTAGTTGTGAGGGTCTGCAGCCTCCACCGTCGTCCAAGGATGACTGCGAAAATGCACAGCCTCTCGGCGATGTAAAGGACCAGCCGTTCGATACGACCGATGCGACATTCGACGGGCCGGGCTTCTGCATGATCAGTCCGAACATCTGGTACTGCTATACCGCCTCATGCACGGGTGATGTCACCGTCAGTCTGGCCGGCAGCAGTTACGATACGATGCTCGCTGTCTATGACGGGTGCGAATGCGATCCAGTACTGGATGACTTGATCGGGTGCAATGATGACGCCGGCAATACTTATCAGTCGGAACTAACCTTTGCCGCAACTGCCGGCAGCCAGTATCTGATCGAGATTGGCGGCTATGCCTCTGAGACCGGCGAAGGTTTGCTTAACATTAGTTGCGAGGGAATCGTGGTTCCTAATAAGCCGGACCTCGGAGATGCTCCTGACAGCACGAACAATTCCGGCATGGCCATGATGGCGTACCCCTCGCAGAGATTGTTGCCGGTCGTTGCTCAGGCACATTACCCCACCGTTTACGACGACGGCAGCGGCACCGGGCCTTACGGACCGGTTCATATCAACGCCCAGACAAAGGCGTTCCTGGGCAAAAAGATTACACGTGAAACCGAAGCCGACACCGGCACGGACGAGGACGGCATAAACAATATCATGCCCTCGACTGATTCGCCGAATCGGGATCAGGGCGATGACGGCGTAATTTTCCCGATTAATATGCCGAGTTGCAGCTTCACTACGATTGATTATACTGTCAATGTTGTTGTTCCAAACACCGATCTATGGGTCAATATCTGGCTCGACTTCAACCGGGACGGCGACTGGGATGATGTTGTTGATTGTCCCGAAGGTCCCGTGCCGGAGTGGGCGGTACAGAACCAGTTCCTGTTGAATCTGCCGGCCGGGTTGAATCAGATTACCACGCCGGGATTCCTGACATGGCATCCGGAGAGCGGTAACCAGGAGATATGGATGAGAATCACTCTTTCGGGCCAGCTCTATAGAGGCGGCAGCAATCCCGGAGCGAAAGGTAACGCCGGTTCGGGCCCTCAAGCGAAGTATGAGATTGGCGAAACGGAAGATTACAACTTCACTCCCGAGGTCAGCGTCCCGCTATGCCAGGATTATAACGGCGATGGAGTAATCGACCTGAACGACCTGGCCGAACTGGTGGCCGATTGGCTTGAGAGTTGTCCGTAATAACTTAGCTACATTTATGCAATATCAAATTGGGGCTGTGAGCATTCGCTTGCAGCCCTTTTTCATTTGCGCAAGAGTGGCCCTCAGAGGTGTTTTGAGCTGTAGAATGGAACGATTCGGCCTTGATGAGTATTTGTGGTCATCCTACTTTAAATCGACTTCTATGCTTTACTCTAACGACTGAAAAACTGTGTGTTAAAGACAGCAAGGATTATTAATCGTAGTAATTTTTGTAAGCTGTTTTGTAAGCATGGGATGATGTACGCAGCAGCTAACGAAAGAGAACCTTATAGTCCTCCAAAGTATCCCATAAATTCAAGAACAATAAAACACCGTCAGATGTTGAAATTCACAAGCTTTTGGGGGGATCAGGGAACAGCGTATCAATCATGTGCATAATGAGTGATACGGTGAAAGCTTCCTGGTCAGGCCCGATCCATGACATGAGACCTCTTTCGTACCCGTAACCTCCCTTCTCATCCTTGTCGTAGTAGTATCTGTCAGGCGAGATATATCCAACGTAGTCGCCATTAAAGCTGAGTACCCAGAGATTGCCAACGCGGTTTTGCGCCCGCGACTTCAAATCGACGCTGATTTCTCCGCAATAGTCGGCCGGCGTGCCTACCAGAACCACATCTCCAATTCGTACGGCATGCATCCAGCCATCGGCATCAACACCAAGAATAGGAAACAGAAACTTCGATACACGCCAGTTTTCATTAAGACGTAGCTGAAATGGCGGCAGTCGAATAGGAAATCCAATGGATGCAACATCCACCTTATCCTTAAAAAGTGTCGTGTTTGCAACCGCTCGGAGCACCTTGTCCGCCAAAGCCGTTCCCATGGCCCGGCAGCGATCAAAAGGATCTTTTCCTTCGGGGGGACGAGGACTCATGCTGCCGACAGCCCCACCAAGATAAATCGCCTCGGCACCTGTTTGCTCCGCAATGCGGCGCATGAGAAAGCCGGGATATTCACCTGTAAACTGCATGTTGTCTGCGCCAAGAATTGTTGGGTGCGCAGAGTAGCTTACTAAAAAACAGCGATCACCATCTTGTTGCTCGACAAGCATATAGCTCAGCTCACTTTCAACCGTGCCGTCTTTGCGTGTACGATTCCTGATATACTCCGGGGCATCCACGCTACCATGCATCATTTTGGCCGGCTCCAGCGACCGGCAGGCCTTGACTATCGCTTTTGTGAAAGCACCGGCCAGAAAATCGGGAATGTTCGGATCGTATGCTCCACTGAAGGCCTTCGATGCAAATCCTGGAGCAAAAGCACCGGGGCCTGAATGATTGTGGCTGGCATTGAAAAGGATATCGTTTGCCGTGAGCGTCGTTTGCTCAGAAACACGTATCCGAACCAGCTCGGCCACGTTCTCGGGAACAATCAGCATGTCCGCTCCGACAATCACAGCCTTGTCTTTGCCGTCGCTGACTGCCAGCGCCTTGACAAAGATATCATCATGCACGCCGGTCGATGGTCTGCCCTTGCGGTCTCCGAAACCAGCCAAAGGAGTACCTGTCGGCGGTGTGATGGAACAGGAACTCCAGCCTGCTTCGAATCGGCCTATAGGAAAACCATGCGAGGAACGCTTGCCATTTTGCTCAATCGCAGCCAGTGCTTCTCTGTAATAAGGCTTATCTTTAAAGCCGCTTTTATACGTAGGCCAAGGCCCGACAATCGTTATAAAACATACGGCAACGACAGCAAGAAAGACTATAGGGACAAGCAGATTTCTGCATCTGAATTTCATATATCCACCTTTAAAATAATACAGAGAATACCAAAGAAGAGCGGACAAAACAATACTATCACCACATAAAACACAGATTTGGATAAAGATAAGGTTTATAGAATGCCGTGCAATCACACAGCGAATAAGGTAATATTAGCAATCAAAAGCCAGGCTTATTATAAAGGTGGTAATATGAAAGGTTGAGTACGATGGACATTAATATGGTTATAAAGGTGTTCTTCATGTTTTCAGCGAGTTTCTTGCTGGCACCACTGAACACCATATATGCAGCGACTGTCGAGAAAGGTGTAGGCCTTCGCTCTATTTCCGATGGCGCACCACTAAAGAAGGTAATTGCCGGCAGTCAAGCCGGCGAGAATTTGCTCGACCCAGGTGCATGGAGGCCCTGGCAAAACGGTTTCGAAAAAAGAGATGATGTTTTCATTTGTAACAACACATCTGACACCCGGGTCCAGCGAGGCGTTTCACAGACCGTCACGCTAAACCAGACCAAGCCGGAGCCGATTGTGGCAACAGCCTGGAGCAAGGCTGATGCAGTCGGTGGCGGCCGAGACAGCAATTACTCCCTTTATCTCGATCTTGTCTATTCCGACGGCAGCCCCCTCTGGGGCCAGGTTGCCCCATTCAACATCGGGACTCATGACTGGGAAAAAGCACAGGTTGTCGTATTCCCGGAAAAGCCCGTAAAATCGGTATCTTTTCACATGCTCCTGCGCCAACATTCCGGCAAGGCCTTGTTCCGCGACCCTGAGCTGCGAGTTCTAAAGCCACCGGCCGGCGCGTGTCTGTTCGATGGTGTACCTGTTGCTCTATCAGATTTTAAAGTAGAGGGCTTTCAGGTTCGCGATGTGGCCGCTGATTCCGACTTCGTCCGATTCGAACATCGTACCATGGGATTGGAGCTTGAGTATAGTACGGAGCAAACGGACAAGGCTACTTATTTTGATACTACTATCTCAGACACGACCGGCAATGATCGAGCCATCACTCTGGTTTATGCTGTTCCAGTACCTATGGAAAATTGTTTTTGGCTGCAGGATCCACGTCGGAGCCTGGTGGTCGAAGCAAACCAGGAATACGTGAATGCCGGCAGATTCTCAGCAGGGGCAAACGGTCGGTTATCCCGTTATCCGTTTGCAGCATTGGTTAACGGCAATCAGGGAATCGGGATCGGTATTGACATGGACCAGCCGGCATTTTTCCGCGTCGGCTACAATGCAGAAGCTCAGGAACTGTTCCTGGCTTACGATATCGGCCTGGCGCCCGAGAAACCAACAGCACATTTGCGTTTCTGCAAATTTACGTTCGATCCGGAATGGGAATTTCGTGCCGCCCTTGCGCGATACTACGAAATTTTCCCGGATCATTTCCGCTGTCGGACACCTGAGCAGGGACTATGGATGCCTTTCGCAAGAATCAGCGATGTTAACAATTGGCAAGACTTCGGTTTCAAGTTCAAGGAGGGAACCAACGAAACACAATGGGACGATAACAACGGTATAATTACTTTTCGTTATACAGAGCCGATGACCTGGTGGATGTCAATGCCTAAAGAGATGCCCCGCACTCTCGAAAGCGCCCTGGCCGAGGCTCAGCGTCTCGCCACAGAAAAAGGGGATGCCCGGGCACGGGCCTTTTTAACAAGCGGCTTTCATGATCAAAAGGGACAGTTCTCCGCCCGCATGCGGAATACACCCTGGTGCGATGGAGCTGTTTGGAGCATAAATTCCATGCCGAATATTATTGGCGATGTTACGGATTTCAAGAATAAGTGGAGCCCGGAAATTCGAGAAAGGCTTTATGGCCCCCAAGCCAAAGGCGATTTAGATGGTGAATATATCGATTCGAGCGAAGGATACGTAACAGATGAGCTTGATTTTAGACGAGATCATTTCGCCGCTGCCGAAACACCTCTGACCTTCTCGCTTGACAGCAGAAAACCGGCTATCTTTCGCGGTCTGATAGTGTTCGAATATATCCGCGCCATTGTCGGAGATATTCATGCAATGAACAAGCTCATGATGGCGAATTCCACTCCTCATAATCTATGCTGGCTGATGCCCCAGTTGGATGTTGTCGGTACAGAAACCAATTGGAATCCGAACAGAACCTGGCGGCCGATGTCCGACCGTGACATGCTTTATAAACGTGCATTGTGCAAGGGTAAACCTTATTGTTTCCTGATGAATACTGTCTTCGAGGAATTTTCAAACGAACTTGTTGAGAAATACATGAAACGGTCGCTCGCCTACGGCATGTTCCCGGGATTTTTCAGCCACAATGCTTCACAAGGGCATTATTTTTCCCGGCCGGAACTCTATGAACGAGATCGTATCCTTTTTAAGAAATATGTGCCCTTATGCAAATTGGTCGCCGAGGCCGGCTGGGAACCGGTCACGCTGGCTCGTTCGAGCGATAGTCACGTCTATGTGGAACGGTTTGGCGATAGGTTCTTAACTGTTTTCAATGACAGTTCCGAACAACGGACTGTGTTAATAACGCTAGAGCGGGACACACCGAAGACTTCGCGCGAATTAATTCATGACCGAGCCATTATATGGAGCAAACAACAAACCGAACTAATTCTCGACAGCGAGGACATCGTAGTAATCGAGATGAACTGACATGGTTTAAGTGAGATAATTATGAGAAAAGTATTTTATTTAATCATAGCAGCAATGTCATTCACAACTCAGGCTTTGCCGGATGAAAGGCCGTGGTCTATTGGTTATGCTGAAGCAGACATTACACCTGCACCGGGGCAAGTCCAAATGTCCGGTTTCGGTAGAGAGAGATATGCCGGGGGCATGCTGGCGCCGCTATTGACGCAGGTCGTGATCCTGCGCGACAGAGAAAATAACACAGGTGTGCTCATCACGGCTGACATTCTCGACCTCGATCATGTTATGGTCGAAGCGATTCGCCGGGCGGTCAAATACGAACATAACATTCCAGCAGAGAATATCATGTTTGTCGCATCGCACACCCACTGGGGCCCCGCTGTAAGGTTCGGCATGGGCTATAGTCTCGGTGCTCCAAACGTGTGGTACATGGGTCTGTTAGAGCAAAAGATTCTGGCCTGCGTCGATGCAGCGATGGAGAGCCAGTCCCCGGCAACAATCGAGTATGGCTGGTTTGACTTTCGCGGCATTGGTTGCAATCGCCGCCTTCCGGTTGATGGAAAAATTACATGGGGGCCTTACAAGGAAGGCTCGTTTGATGGGCATACGCCTGTTTTCCGTATAAAGCGTAGAACAAAACCGAAACGATTGTTAGTCGTCGGCCATGCATGTCACCCAACGAGTTCGGGCACAATCCAGAAGTGGAGTCCGGATTATCCGGGCGCTATGCGTGATTATCTTGCTGCCGAACTATCCGATACAAAAGCGATATTTGTCCAGGGATGCGGAGGCGACGTCAAGGTGGTTCACAATGATCCCGAGACCGGAAAGCTTGTCTTCTCCAACTCTCCGGAACAGGCTAAGGCTGCGGGCCAGAAGCTTGCCCAAGCTGTGTTGAAACACCTTCAAAAAGGACAGATGATCCCCCTCGATGGGCAGTTGGCTTGCTCGCTGGCCACGGGACAAATCAGCTACGGCCGGCGCTGGTCGCAGGAGGAACTTGAGCAACTTGCCTTTCCGGAACCGAGGAAGAAAGGACAGCATAGTTGGCAGACCTGGACGGCAAGGCAATCGCTGGCTTTGCCCGACCACAGTGAGAGCTTTCGTTACGACGTGCAGATATGGAAGCTCGGTAATCAGCTTATGATATTCGGCATGGAAGGCGAGATATGCAGCCCGTGGGGTCCGATGCTCCGAGCGATGGCGCCCACCGAACAGGCCATGGTAATTGGCTATGCAAACGGCACGAGTTCGTATATTCCGGACAAGCGGATTGTTCGTGAGGGAGGCTACGAAGGTCTGACTTCCCAGCACGCATATTTTCTTCCCGCACCGTTTACCGAAAACATCGATTCCGAGATAAAGCAAATAGTCACACGGGCGATAAACGCCGTCAAATAGAGGGTGATAAAAACGATGAAATATCTCACATTAGTCATAACAATGCTCTCTTTCATGCTGCCTTGCGTCGCTGCTAATGAGCCGACATGGGTAGAAATTGATAATACCATATATGGAGCAAAACCTGATGCTCGCGGGCCGATAGGCGGGGGAAAAGGTTACGCGAACATTATTACCAAAGGAGATTATGTTGTCAAGAATTTGGACACATTGCTGGATGTGCTATCGAAAGCAAAAGCAGGACAGGTCGTTTTCATACCCGCAGAGACGGTAATCGACATGACAGCACGAATCTACATCGAACAAATCGTGCTCGAAATACCCGAAGGTGTTACTTTAGCCGGGGAGCGCGGGCACGGCAAATCCCGGGGCGCATTGCTAACCAGTGACGCACTGAAAACGCCGGTAATGATCCGTGCCGCCGGGCCGGACGTGCGCATAACAGGCCTGCGTATCCAGGGACCCAATCCCAAACGATATCTTGACCATCACCGCCGTTCGTTCGGCCAGGGCGGCGATGGACATGAATATTACTACAAATTTCCCACATCAAACGGCATAAAAACCGAATACCCCCGGATTGAAGTAGACAACTGCGAGATATCGGGATTTTCCCACGCAGGTATATACCTGCTCACAGCCGAGGGACACCACGTACATCACAACTATATACATCATTGTCAGTATCAGGGCCTTGGTTACGGCGTATGCCACAACACCGCATCATCGCTGATCGAATACAACTCGTTTAATTGGAACCGGCACTCGATAGCAGGCACCGGCCGGCCCGGCAACAGTTACGTGGCACGGCACAATGTCGAGCTTGGAGTATCGCTGAGCCACTGTTTCGATATGCACGGGGGACGCGACCGCAAAGACGGCACGGACATCGCGGGAACATCGATCAGTATTTATAACAATACGTTCCGGGCACCGCAGACTCCCGTGGTGATTCGCGGTGTACCAGAGCAGAAATGCGAAGTGCATCATAATTGGTTTCCAATGCACAGTAATGTCGGACAAGCTGTACGCGCTTCCGACAAAACCAAAGTGTTCGACAATGCTTACACCGATGAACCGAAGGTATCGAAATAAGCGACTTATCTCAATGTGCGGCATCTTCCTGGTGCGTCACTATCGGCACGTAACCAACTTCAAGGCCTTTAGGTGGACTCACAAGCAACGCAGGATCGAGTTTCGCTAAAGTCCCGCTGGCGGGCGGCGCCATATAGTCTCTGTCGATAGGCCAGTTGGCGTGGATTTTCTCGACGAATGATTGCAATTTCGCCTTCTTTTCCTCGCTCCAGTTGTATTGCTGGAAAGAAGGCTGATCAATAAACCGATACCAGCTATAGGTGACTGTCGATCCGTCGGCGAGATTGACCTTGTAAGGTTTGCTCGCCGGGCCCGGATTACCCCAGGCGCCGCCGGTCGGCGAAGTGTACGGTTGTCCCCTGCTCGCCAGTTTGAATTCTGCTGTTAAAAGTTTCGTTTCTTCCGGTACATCCTCGGCTGGTACTGCTATGCGCTCATCCCCAACATGTTTAAAATATTGCGGGAAATAGCCATTTGCATTGACAGTTCCATCGTACCACTCCAAACCCCAGACATTGCCTTCGAATATCTTGGTGTCGAAGACCTTTTCGACGCCGGTGATTTTCTTGCCTGCCTGATCGAATCGTGTGGTGTGAGTCGTTAGTCTGGACTTCCAGGCGCCCTTCTCGTTGAAGCACCCGGAACAGGCCGGGCCGCCATCCCGCCATGCCTTGAAGGCCTCATAAAGGGCCGCCTTTGAGTAATACGTCACGTCCTGCACAAGCAGCGTTCTGCCCTGCTTGTCAACGGAAAACTGCAATTTAGGCAACTTCGAATAAACAACACCATTAGCGTCTTTTGAATCAAGACGCGGCACGGTGTTAATCTCCATAGCACCGCCGCCCATATTGCCCGGCCGGGCATCAAGTCCCCTGCCGTAGATAAAGGGATAATTGAAGAGCTTACCGATCTTGCTCCAGGTTTCCGGGATATAGTAGGCCATCGGGCCTTTGAAATTGGCGGCACTAAGAAAACAGGTCCAGGCCTGATCGCCGGTGGGAGGATCCCCGGTTGTAGGTTCAGTAAATGGCAATGCCATGTAGGTGTAGCCTAAAAACTTGCCGTTCGGATTGCCCTCGAACGGCAGCGCATCCGGCGGAATAAGCAGACGGTTGCTCAGTTGGGCAATACCGAGGCGATTGTCCGGCAAAGCTTCGTTGCTATAGAAAAACGACCACCCGGGCGATCCAACCTCATAATCGTAACATTGCGGCGTGGCATTCATGCTGAATTTAGGCGGGCCGTATCGAAAGTGATTGCGCGCCCAATAGCCCAGACCTCCCTCGACGGTCTGAAAAACACTGCCCCAGGTTGGCCCCCGCTCCGGCCAGTTATCTCTGGCATGCGTACCTATCGGAGCAAGAGGCTTGTCTTTATTGTCGGAATTGTTCGGCGTTATCCAGGCACTGGGCAGGCCTATTTGAAAATTAGCGATAGGCTTGTCTATAAGCGGCCATACAGCGGAATAAAAACCCATACCTGCACTATATTCCGAGCGGGCCGGTGGGCGCGATGCGCTGTAGCCAATGTAGCCGTGCAGCCCCCGGTAATGTGTAGTTATAATACCTGCTTCACTTGCATTTTCAGCCTTCATTTCACTGGTCCAGAGCAATATAGTCATAGCAAGGATAATAGGTAATGAAATTCTCATGTTCTTCTCCTTATTCAGAATTAATCAAATGCATACCTTGACCGACTCTTGTTAATCATGGTATCATTCCAGTACTTTTTCAAGAGATGGTAATTATAAGAAAACCCATATATATGAACAAGGAAGGAATTTTTTGGAGGCATTGATTTCGAAAATGAAACCTGAAAGAAAAATAAACCGCCGCGAATTACTGAGTTCCGCTGCAGCTTCTTCAATCGCGTTTGCAGTTGTTCCCCGGCACGTATTGGGAGGAAGAGGTAATGTAGCTCCGAGCGAGAAGGTAACCGTTGCCAATATCGGCTGCGGCACACAGGGCCTTCGCGAGATGCCGGGCATGCTTGAAAATCCCGAGGTACAAATCGTGGCCGTATGTGACGCAAACAAATTTACGACAAATTACATCGACTGGTCGTCGAACGGCATCCGTGACGGCATCCGCAGGACATTGGGCGATCGAAGCTGGGGCGCGGGTATCGAAGGTATTCCCGGCGGGCGAGACATCGGCAGGGAGTACGTGGAGAAGTATTACGCCAAGAACTCGCCTTCCGGCACGTATAAAGGGTGTAATTCTTACGAGGACTTTCACGAATTGCTCGAACGGGAAAAAGACCTGGACGCCGTAAAGATTATGACGCCGGACCATCTTCATGCTACGATAGCCATTGCCGCGATGAAGAAGGGAAAGCACGTCGTCACCCATAAGCCGATCGCCAACCGGATGTCGGAAGGAAAGCTGGCCATTGAAACGGCACGTCGTACAAAGACCATAACTCATCTTCTGGCCTGGAGCGACAGATCCGCAAATAAACTGACACTCAAATGGATCAAGGACGGCGTAATCGGCAAGCTCAAAGAAATCCATCACTGGTCGCACAGACCCGTCTGGCCCCAGTGGACATCCAATCCCACCGAATCTCAACCGATACCAAAGGGATTCAACTGGCAACTGTGGCTGGGGCCTGTGCCGGACCGTCCTTATCACCTAAACTACACCCATAATGTTTTTCGCGGCTGGTATGATTTCGGCGGCGGCAGCATAGCAGACATGGGGCATTACAGCTTGTTTCCACTGTTCAGAACCTTTGGCATCGAAACTCCGGCAATAAGTGCCGAGGCTTATGGAACAACTACGCGCCAGATCGTCGATCAGGTATCCCGGCCGGTCAATAATAACGTGGCCTTCCCTCACTCCTGTATGATCCGGTTCAAATTTCCAAAACAAAAAATCCTGCCGGCTTTCGATCTTATCTGGTATGACGGGGGCATGAAACCATTCCCGCCGGAAGAACTCGTGGCGGATAATAAATCGTTCGAAAGCGAAGGAATGATGTTCGTCGGTGACAAAGGCAAGATTCTGGCTACATTTCACGGCGATAATCCCCGGATCATTCCGGAAAAGAAAATGCGGGATTATGCCGGAGAAAAGGAGATTCAGCAAAGAGACAGACAAAGACGTTCGGACACATGGGCCGGTTGCATTAAAAACAAGAAAGAATCGCCCGGCAGCTTTTTGTATGCAGGTCCTGTAACCGAAACCATCAATCTCGGTGCCGTAGCCCTCCGTGCCGGGCAAAAAGTAGATTATGACTCCGATGCCATGAAAATAACCAACCTGCCGGAAGCAAACAAGTATTTGACGCGAGAATACAGAAAAGACTGGGAGCTCTGAGAACATCCCGGCATAAAACCAGTAAAAAGTTCGGATTCGGAATAGAGGAATTACAGGCTTATGATAAAAAGATGGTTCGGTATTGCTTTGTTGACAGCAATAGTATTTCCAGTTGTTTCGTCGGCAAAAGACCAGGCAATTAACATCGAAGATGTCCGGCACTTGAAAGTTTTTCATGAGAAGGGACGGTTCGCCGGATGGCCGGCCAACAACGGCATCTGGCAATGGGGCAACGAAATTCTGGTGGGCTTCAGCCTGGGCTATCTCGCGCCGCCTGAGAAACTTGGCTTGCATCAGATCGATCCTGCCCGTCCGCGGAGCAGCATGCTTGCACGAAGCCCGGACGGCGGTGAAACCTGGTCGGTATCCGAAGCGGATTATCCCGACGGGCCGCTACAGCCATTTCCTACTGACATAGCGTTCGATGCATCCGGTTTCGCTCTAAATGCCCGCGGTGACAAAGCTTTTATTTCATTAGACAAAGGCCGAAGCTGGACCGGCCCGTTCCGTCTGCCTTTTGCTGACTTGCATCTGCGCGCTCGCACCGATTATCAAGTGCTCGGGCCGAAAGACCTGATGCTCTTTCTCACTGCGCAGAAAACGAACGATCGAGAGGGCCGGCCGTTCTGTGCCCGTACGCGGACCGGCGGCAAATACTTCAACCAGTTTGCATGGATCGGGGACCAGCCGCCCAGCGGCTACTCGATTATGCCGTCTTCGGTTCGTATGCAAAACGGCGATTTCCTTGTGGCCCTGCGACGCCGAGACAACAACCCGGCCCAGCATAACTTCATCGAGCTGTTTTGCTCGCGAGACGGCGGCCTGAACTTCCAATGGCTGGCCAATCCCGTCAAAGAAAACGGCCAATCCAGCGGCAATCCTCCTTCCATGGTCCGTCTTGCCGATGGACGCCTTTGCATTACCTATGCCAATCGCGATAAACCGCATACAATTCGTGCTGTATTCAGCAGCGATAACGGTACGACATGGGGACCAGAACATGTCCTGCGCTCCGGCGCCGGCGAACCGGACATTGGCTATACTCGAACCGTGCAACGACCGGACGGCAAACTTGTCACAATCTATTACTGGCTGGATAAACCTCGCTCCGAACGTTATATCGCAGCGACGATATGGTCGGCCCCTAAGGTCGACTAATAAGAAGAATTTTGCTGCTGTTTTTATGAATCCTTGATAAGGCAGACCACATGGCCGTCCGAGAGTGTCACCACACATTCCTTGCCGGTAAGCGCTGCACCCCACCGTACGGGAGTCGTCGGCAGCACGGCCATCCATAACGACCGGCCGTCTATAGAGATGCCTTCGGCGCTATCACTATGTAAGGCTACAAGTCCGTCGGTGCCGACAGCAAGGCCGCAGACGTCACTTGTACTGCCCGCCCATAGGACCGAATCGTTCAGGCGTACTCGCATTATGTCCCTGATTGTCCCGCTGTCCCTCGGAAATTTGTTCACCAAATCGACGATGCTGTCCAGTGCCTGCGAATCGCGCGAGCAGAAAAGACGGCCGTCGATCAATGCAACGTGCCGGTCTGCCATCCGGAAATAGATGCGACCCTGGTGACGCTTGAAGATGGTCGTCCTGGTACGGCCGTGAGAGAAAAGCTCGGGACCAACGCAAGATGGCCTGTCGCCGGGCTCCAGAAACATTTCCATTCCCGCTTCGAGTTTGGAGACAACGCGAGGACTGCCGCCGTCAACGGCGTTAAGTGCTACGATTCCCACCGGGGCGCCGCCATTGATGTACAGAGTATTGCTCTTCAAAAGGATGTTTCCCTGAACTCCGAAGCTCAGTTTCGGCTCCTTCCGGTCAAGAGTGTATGCCTGCCGCCAACTAAATTTTCCTGTGGCGACGTCCACCGCGGCAACAACCGCACCGTCTGCTGCAGTGCTTCCGGCTGCTGTATATGCGGTTCCGTTGTCGCCCAGAACGACCCCGCCGCCGAGAGGCCATGCTGACACAAACCTGTTCATGATGTTGACGAATCGCTTCTCGGGCGCCAGTTCAACGCGTCCCAGCAGCCGCCCGTTGGATGCATCCACACAGTACAGAGCACCATCACACGAGCCGAAGATAACCCGTCCGTTCCAATAGGCGGGTGAATGCAGCACAGCGGCATTGGATGAGATTTGCCAGAGGATTTCTCCATTGGCGGCATCGAGGGCGTAAACTGTGCCGTCCGCAGATCCCACGAAAACTCGTCCGTTGACACATACAGGTGCGGTCAGGTCGCCGCCCGGCAAACGTCGCCGCCACAATTCCCTCGCCTTCTGTCCGACGCTGGCGGCAGCCGTGGCCGTCCCGGCAGAGTTGGCCCGGAACATCGGCCAGTCGTCTCCGGCTGCGGGAGCACTCGATGCCGGCGCTGCCCATGCCGGCGATTCAGCCGGAGCGCCTTGTTCCTTTAGGGGCGAGCGAGGGGCCATGCAAAACGTGCCGTGAACCTGCCAGCAATCACAGGCCAGCGGCATCCAATACAACCGACCATTCGCCGGCACGACTCCATCGAAACATCCGGGACGAACAACACCTTCGTAATCGGCAAGCATTAGCTCAGGCATATCGACATAAACAGTTCTGCCCTCTCCGCCTCCCGGACGGTAGTAAAACTGGTTCGGAGTCACCGTCAGGCGGGTGCAGGAGCCAATCACTCCCAGACTGAATTCTTCGAGAACTTTGCCGGTGTGCGGATCGACCTTCCTGCAGAAGGCCTTGGGATTTGCCACGCGAGGCACGATATAGAGAGCATCATTATAGAAGAACGGATGGGGAGATACAAGGTCAGATGTCCAGAGGAGATCACCCTTCTCGAAATCAACACAAATCGTCTTCGTGAACGAAGGCCCTGCGATGCAAACCACGCCGTTACCAGCACGCGTACAGTTGTAGGTCGCCCATCCGATACCCCAACCCTGGCGTTTGAACGACTTACCGATAGCGTTGAAGAGTTTTTTTGACGTCTCAGGCGTGCGCCGCCAAAGTTGCTCGCCCGTGGCTGTGTCACGAGCGGCCATAAACTTACCCGGCGCCAACTCGAAGATGCGCTTACCCTCGATGCACAGTGCTCGGGCATCGAATGACTCGGATCCGCTGATGCTCCAGAGAAGTTTCATTTCGGGATACTTAAACGCCGCCAATCTTCGTGCGGCACCGAATTTGTTGGTGATAGGGCGATACTGCTCGTTAGCCACATCCCAGGGCCAATGACCCATTTGCCTTTTCTGTTTGTGGGGAGCAACGTAGCCATCCGGCGGGCCGAATGCAGCGAAGAGCGTATCGTCTTGTTGTGAAATCCATTTCCAGTCCGTGTCACCGGCTGCCGCTGCTTCTGCCGGGACACTGAACTTGCCGCGCTGCTGCCCGGTAGCCGCATCCAGCATCCAGAGTGTTGGGCCCTCAGCAAAAACCACTTCGCTGCCGGTTGTGAGCTTCGCCATGTTATGTACAACATAGTCCGGATCAAGCGGGCGATTCCACAAACGCAGACCATTGTATGCATTGAGGACCGTCAACGTATTCAATAGCGGTTCTTCGCGCTCGTGGAATGCGATATGCCCCGAGAAGAAGAAAATCCGCCCATCGGCAAAAAGCGTCTGATTGGGCATAGCAGCAAATACCGGATACGTCTGAAAACGCAACTCGCCGGGCAATCGCGACACTTTGTCTTGTGAAACCACGTTATTGTCCGGCCCATGGTACGGATGCCGCCACTCATCCACGCCGGCTTGAGGGCCCTTAGTGACAACTTTTTCAGCAGCAATACAGACACCGCCGGGATGCAGCACACGCATGATTTCTTTTTCGGAGGGCGGCTTGTCCACCCCCGGCGCCACCCACACAGCGTCGGCCATATCCCCTGCCAGCCAGAGTGATGAACTATCATCATCGACCACAAATACCCGCTGTCCCAAGAGTTTTTTATCCCTGGCCCAATCGCGAATTTTATCCAGGCCGGAGGAAATTGTGCCCCGGCAGAAAATCATCCACGGCGTCTGCTCGACGAGTTGGGTAATTACCGACAAGTCTCCCTCATCCGGCCCACAAACCACGACGACCAGAGCCGGTGTCTTGCCAATATGGCTGGACAATTCGGAAACGACATCGTCTGCAATCACCGTGCAGCAACAAATTAACGCGCTTAGTAGTACGAACCATGTCTTCATTTTCTTTCTCCTTGAAAACAGCCTTTGCAGCAGCCATTGGGTGTTTCTCCAAAATCATAACTTCAGATGATACCGCCGGCCGTTTCGTTTGTCAAACTCATGAAATTGGCTTTGTTTGGCTTTGCTTTTCTTGACTCTAAACACATTAATTTTTCTCGTTATCCCTTGTCTAACATGTACTTACATATATTTTCTCCTTGCTGAAATTGGCTTTGTTTTTTCAATCCCCAGCGCAGGTCTGGGAGCTAAGCAAAATTGGCTTTGAATTGGCTTTGTTTTTCGCGTCCTTCAAACCGTGCAATTCCTCATATCCCCTTGTTATAATTGATTTTATAATCATTCCAACTTTCACAAATTGGCTTTGTTTTTTCAAATAGCCATTTCAATCCCCAGAAAATCTTGGGGCTAAATAAGATTGGGTTTGTTTGGGCTTGTTTTTCGTTGCCCAAAACCGCCCAAAATCATCAAAACCTCCATAAATCCCTGCTCTTATTGAATTAATGTCATTTTGCCCATATTAACATTGGATTTTTTTCCAAATGAACATAAGAGCATAAGAAACTATTGCTTCATTGTCATTTTCTGCCTTATCACTTTTGCCTTTTTACTTGAATATGTTTTACAGATTCAATTTGTTATATATTATACGAACGGTTTTCTAAAAAGTCGATAAGAATTATAAAAAACTCCTTGAGACGGCGTCCTTTCTCGTTGTGCCTGCTGCGTCGTACGTATTGCATACTGAGGAAACCGGGACAATCATGAGTACGAACCACAATAAGAATTGCATAAGGAATTTGCTTGACTGAAACGTGCACAACGATATAAAGTCCTGTAAAATGACCGGACAAAGTTCTCAAGAGGAAAGTTGGTTTAACCTCGTAGATAAGGATAAAATTGCTTTACGATAATGTAAGTGGGAAATCTCATAATTAGCATTCGGGGGGATCCTCCGGAAGTTGTTAACTAAAAGTTTTTATAAGTAAGTTTGCAAGACAGGAAGTTTTAAAATGAAGCAAAGCGTAAACGAAAATACACAACAAGGAACTTCTATACTTTGTTCTATTATTGTTCCTGCAGGGATTAATGTAACAAAAACCAATTCATATCTTCTCTCCCTGAGTAAGGCCAACCTGCCGGATGATTATGAATTGATAGTTTTAAATAACCAGGCATTGCCGATCGATGAAAAACAATTACAGGAATATTTGCCGAAGCTGAAAATCCTTAACATTCCCGGCCTTTTGAGACGAGAGCAACTCTTTGAAAGCGGAGCTGTAGCGGCAACAGGTAAATATTTACTCTTTATAAGCGACCTTATAGAATTCGATGTGATGCTTTTACAGGAATCTATAAAAGACCTTGAGGTTTCCGGAGAAAAGATAAGTATCTCAGCAAACAATTTATTTATTTTATGTGAGAGGTGCCATTATGCAGGTACAGCAAGATTTGAAAGTCTGTTAGGCAGTAGTAATGACCTAAGCAATAAATCTGTTCCTCAAACCACAAAACCGCCGGTCGAGAAGCAGCCTCTGCCGGATCAGCCATTCTTCATCACACGAGAGCAACGCTTCAACGAGACTAACCGCTCTCCCAACCTCTCACTAACCGACATTCTTACCCCCCCCACGCTTGAGCTGATTACCGACAACCCTTATTCAGACATGTCGTCAGAGCAGGTAATCTCCAGGATACTCGCAGGCAGGGGCTGGCGTTGGCATCATGACATCGAGCAACTCAAGAACTCTGATTACTTGTACAAAGCTTATGTTAATCGCGTCGAAACTTTATTTCGCATGATCGATGCTGCTCTGGACACCGAAGGTTTGACTGATAAACTGCAAAATATGACTGCTGCCGACATCGCAGCCGCTGAGGGTTTTGTCGGCATGCGCTATCTGGCCAAAGGACTCAAACAGATCGACAGCTTTGAGCTCAATCGTGGCCAGATCGCACGCTGCCAGATGGTTCAGCGGCTTAAGCAGCTCGACGAGGGCGCCGATTTCAGCAAGCTCTTTCTGTACCACATGGACCTGGAGAATCCCTACTGGTCAACAGTTCTGGCAAAGAAATACGACCTGGTCTTCTGCCTGGGTATTGTTTACCACATGGAAAATCCAATGATTTTTTTGCGGAACGTTTATGAGATAACCGAAAATATCTGTATCATCGAGTCCGACACACCCTTAGAGCCAAAGACCGATTCGGGCATACTGAAGCAACTGGATTCGCAGGTGACACTAAAACAGGGCAATGTTCGATATATTCTTGAGCAGCGACCAAATCGTAAAGCCCTTATCGACATGCTTTTGGCCGTGGGATTCTCCAGCGTGCGAACCATACCCTGTCCCAGCGACGCCTCGTGCACGTACCTGCGATCCGGGTCAAAGTCTGTATTAGTGGCTCGAAAATAAACACATCAAATTTATTTTATTGTATACGAACAGCATCTATAACTAAATATTACGGGCTTGATAGCTCTAAAGTAGCATCATTATGATGTCGATGATATTCTAAGGTGGAGCTCGACAGATGGAACATCACAACATGACAAGAATATTGCTGGTACTGCTCATCGGCGCCACGCACGTATATGCGGCTAACATTGTTATTGAACCGTATTTGCAGGATATGGCCGGAGATAGCATTAAAATCGTCTGGTGGACGGACACTCAAACCAGTCGAAACGTTGCTCATATTGTCAATCCTGTGAGTACTGAAACAAGTGCCACGAGCCGGCAGATAAATGGCGTGATGTTCGTGCGTCATGTTGCTATGATTGCCGAACTGATCCCTTCTACAGACTATGAATACTATGTGGAATCAGATGACTCCCGTAGTCAGACGTACCGCTTCCGGTCGGCTGTCAGGCGTGATGAGCCGTTTCGTTTTATCTATCTCGGGGATGGCCACAATGATAATGAGCAGGTTATGGCCCGGCATCGAGCCGTGTATAAGACAGCAATGGATCTAAGTCCCAATTTTATTGTCTACGGCGGTGACGCAGTCACATATGGCGCTTATAGCAGCAATGAAAAGACATGGGAGAGCTTTTTTCGGCAGGTCTGTACTAAAACACAGGGTGGGCTGCCTGCGGCAAGCACAATATGCCATTATTTTGCTGTCGGAAATCACGATATATATGATCCTATGCTTGATAAATACGAATCAGGCGGACTCGCGGGGACATCTATGGCGCGCATTAGGGCATTCTGTATAAACCCGGACAATGAGTCCAGTGACCTACGATGGCACAGTCGTTATTATGCGTTTACTTATGGATGTGCTACGTTCATCGTACTTGACCTGAATAATACGAGTGACAATGCTCTCGACAACCATGACAGGATTCCTGATGGATACTCGCCGGACTGGGAGTTTGGCAGCGAGCAGTATAACTGGATGATTGAGCAGTTGGACACTGCGCAGCGATCGTCTGTCTTTACATTTATTTTCTCCCATCCCTCTCCATACAGCCGGGGGGTTCATGGAACATCGGACAAAACAATCGACTACCAGCGTGGTTTTGAGCTTCGTTCACTCGATTCGGTTTTTCGTAATTATGGTGTTGATGCGGTATTTACTTCTCACGATCACATGGTAGAGCATTGCCTGACAGGCCCCGAAGGTTATTGGGATCAAATGGATGTCAATGATCCGGCCAATCTTAACTATCTCGTTCAGGGAAACTCGGGACATAGTGCTCGGGATCCTCACCCGGAATGGAAACGCTGGATGCAAATACCCGGCGCCCCGCCCGAGACTTTCTATACCGTCTGGTTCTACGACTGGAACAAGAGCAATAGCCCAGAGACGGTTCGATGCAGCCTGCGTGATGTGCAGATTTCCAGGACATCTGAGCGCACATGGCAGGCAAAATTCCAGGTGGTTAGCATCGATGATCTACACAAACAACTGCGTCACGATGATGTGTTCACCATACATCGCAACGAACCGGCCTTATCAAACGTGATGGCTGTGCGAGATCGGAATATCTCAACTGCCGAACCGAGAACTCATTCGAATCCTCAAACCACACTCTGGCTGGCCTTAATAACATCGGTCCTGGCAGTTATCGTACTCACAACTATGGGAGCTGTAAAAGCAAAACGACGGCGAAGTAGTTCAAGATGGTGATAGCATCGAATTTGCCCCACCGAAAGGCTAAAAAACGCCTGTTTTATTCACCACGAATTCATGCCCTGAGCAGAGTCGAATAGATAGTCCTTTGCATACCCTTTTCCCTTTTTACCTTCCTAATATTGGCTTTGAATTGGCTTTGTTTTTTGGCCTCCGCAAAGCGGGATTTTGCCATAATCCCCTTTCATATAAGAGTTTACGTCAATTTAGCCTGGCAAAAATTGGCTTTGTTTTTTCAGATTCGTTTACAATCCCCAGCACAGGTCTGGGGGCTAAGCGAAATTGGCTTTGTTTGGCTTTGTTTTTCGCAACCTTCAAACCATGCAATTTCTCATATCCCCTTGTTATAATTGACTTTAACTTCATTCCACCCATCCGCAAATTGGCTTTGTTTTTTCAAGTAGGGTGTAAACCACGAAGGGCACGAAAATCAACGAATAAATACCAAATATTCAAATACAATCATAAATAACCAGTTTTTCCATTCTGTATTCTGAATTCTGACTCCTGTATCCTGTTTTTATCTATTCTACGAGCAGCAAAAGAAAAAAGCGGGCATTTTTAAAATAAATCTCCATGACACGGCGTTCTTTAGGTCCAACCACGAAGGACACGAAGAACCACGAAGAAAGATAATATATATAAATCCTTAAAAACTTCGTGTCGTTGTGCGATTTTCATGATAGAAATAATATAATATTCACAAATCTGACTATTTTAGAAAGGAAGCGGGAGAAATCATGGAATTTGACGAACTGTCAAATAAAGTGATCGGCTGTGCGATTGAAGTTCATAAACAGTTGGGCCCAGGGCTTCTGGAATCATCTTATGAGCGGTGTCTTTCTTATGAGTTACTTTGTGCCGGAATACAGCACGAAACTCAGAAGGAACTCCCGATCGATTATAAGGGGATGAAACTCGATTGCGGCTATCGTGTGGACCTGTTTGTCGATGACAAGCTTATTGTGGAATTGAAGGCGATTGAGAAGTTGTTGCCGATACATGAAGCACAGATTTTAACATATATGAAACTGGCGTCTGTTAAGACCGGTTTGCTATTGAACTTCAATGTAGTAAGGTTCAAAGACGGCATAAAACGATTCGTACTGTAATTTAAACCACGAAGAAATATAATATTCTCACCACGAAGGACACAGAGTGCCACGAAGAAAACACATATAATTATAAGATATTTTTAATACCTTCGTGTTCCTTCGTGATCTTCGTGGTGAAGAAATTCTTGTTTTTTCCTTGCCCTGCGGGCAAACATTTCTATAATCAACCATAGCGGACGTAACAGCTTTGAAGCGGCAACGGCGTTGTTTGTGACTTCTTGATTTGTGCCGAGAGGCCTGGGATTTTATATCAACATTATTATGACTTGGGATCAAATTTATGCAAGATAAGAATACACAAAAGGAATGGGCAGAATATAGGAGAAAAGTCATTGAGTTATGTCCATACTATGACCACATCAAACCTAAGATTCATGCTCTTAAGAAGATTAATATTCCTCCAGTACTCAAATTCTTTTTAAATGAAGGAATTGGCGACTATGTGTTTGGAATGTACGCCAGCTCAATTATACTATGTAGAACCGCGGCAGAAATGGCAATTAAATATTACGCAATTGAAATATATACCAGCCGTTTCGAAGACATTGAGAAAGTTAATAAAGACATCATCGCTAGAATAATGCGAGCAGATCTCAATGACCTTCAGTTTGTAATTGGATATTCTACTTCCATAACAGAATCGATGAAATCAGTAATCGGTGAGGTCGCCAAGTTCGGTAATCTGTACGTACATGGGAATATGGACAAGGTTATCGAAGAGTATCTAAAAGGTGGAACCACTCGTGATTCTCTCTTGCAGAAGTGTCTCATGATGAAGAAAGTAGATTACATGTTTAGCTCTGAAGGGCTCATGAAATCAGCAATGTTTGACGGTTATGATCCTGATCTCGACAATATAACCGTAACAGATGAAGAAGCCAAAGAAATCACAAAAGCTTTTCCAGATATCACAAGTACTGAGGCTTCACAAGCTTTATGTGAAAAAATACTTAAGCAAACCATGAAGTTATACGAGGAGATATTTAGGGATCTACTGTCACATAATCGTTAGATTGCATTAATTTCAATGTGGATATAATAATTGGTTATATTTACAATTTTGATACGTAGTTAATGATCAGTATGTCGACCAAAAAGTAGTAGCATGCACAAGGTGCAAAAAAGGAAAAGCAGGCTGAAGCTGCAAATAAACAAATGTAAAAGAACTGAATAAGCTGACATAAACCGGCAAATGGTTATATTATTTAAAATTGGTAAAAATTAAGTGGTATCTAATATTCTGTTAGACGAAACAAATGAACAGAACAATATTTTACTCATGGCAATCAGATTTACCAAACAATTCAAATTTGAGTTTTATTGAAAATTGTTTATCACTTGCTACAAAAAAACTTGGATCATTAAAACCTATTTCTGTCGAATTGACTATAGATAAAGCCACGAGAGAAACCACTGGTTCACCAGATATAACAGAATCAATATTTAATAAAATTACTAGATGCAGTGTATTTATTGCAGATATTTCCATAATTAATAACTTTGGTCAAAATTCAAAAAAAACTCCGAATCCAAACGTATTAATAGAACTCGGTTATGCAGCAAGAACCATAGGATGGGAAAAGATTATTTGTATTTATAATACTGATTATGGAGAGTTTAAAGACTTACCCTTTGATTTGAGAAACAGAAGGATAATGCGCTATAGCATAAAAAATAAAAATAGGGCTCATATAAAAAAGGATGTTGCCACAAAAATCGAAAAAGCCATTCTAGAAATGCATACCAAAGGGATTTTGACTGATAAGGTGCTGGATTTTTTAAAAAAGGAGATCGACCGGGAAATATTGGGATTGATATCACATTTTATTACATTTATAAGCATAAGCAAAACCGATTCTCAACCAGATTTTTTTAGAAGTGTACAAGATTTTTTAAACTATGAATATACAGATATTATAGAACTACTAAAAAACAAAAAAATATTGGGCTTTTATATCTTCAAAAGTTTTCATGAATATGAAAAAAAGATTCATAACTTCGTTGATCAGGCGATGAGTTCTCAATACTTCAATAGAGAGGTATTGAATGCACTTATCGATATTTATGAATGGTTCTCAGCATATCAATGCACATGGAATAGATATTCTCAGAACTTATTTATAGAACTTGAAGAAAAAGAAGAAAGTCTGTTTGTAATCAATGGTTCAAAAGTGGCTCATGGTAATGAATTACCTGACAGATATTTACTGATGAAAAAAATAAATGAAAAAGAAAGTCAGGTCTGTAATTTTGGAGATTTTTATCCAGGACATATATCAAACCTAACTAACTATTATAAGTTTAACAAAAAATATCTGAATAAATATGTAGAGGATATTCAACTGCTAATAAAATCAATTAATAAATGGATAGAACTTACTAACAACGAAATAATAATTGATTTCGTAAAAAGTTTTAGAATTAAAAAAGCTGATGGAGATTGGCTGTAGTATGTCTTCATACAATTTATTGGGACTACGCGGCATAGACGGTCCTTTTAGTACGATTGACCTCATCCTGAAAGACAGGATTTCGAATGCTCGTTAAGCAGACGAGATCCACAGATCGCTTAAGAGTGGCCTCCAAAGCAGTCTTGAAGTCAAAGTACTGATCAAAGCTCCCCACATACCCCGTACGGGAAAAGACCACAGCCAGGTCGATATCACTCTGGGGATCCAATTCTTCAGCGACTGCCGAACCGAATACTGACAACTCTTTCACGTTGTACTTACGGCACAAGTCAACAATTGCCTTTGCATGCTCGTCAACAGGATTCATTGTTTGTTGCCCTTAAGGATGCAGCAGGCTGCACAATACTATTTGACACTCAAAACTCATTTATGGAACTCAAGTATTACATAATAGAAATCTCTTTTGGTTTTGCAATACTTTTTTTGGCCATGTCAGGCATGTAGGATGGGCAGGTTTCCGCCGTAAGGCGTCCTGTGGACTGCCCATGCGGTTTGGATTACATTATATTGACAGCATGGGCAAAATTTGCCCATCCTACGATTTGAGAAACAGTATCAATCCTATTGTTCGGCTTGCTGTTTTGAGTTATCTCTGAAAGTGGCGGTCTGGGCGAGGGCTTTAACTTCTTTTTTGTACCATCTGGCTACGATGAATCCGTCTATGACGGTCAAACGGCAGCAGATTGCCGATCCCGCCTGATGAATGCTTACGACGCCTTATCAACCAGTCGGTTATTGGCGTACCTGTGCAGAACGCTGGATATCAAGGTCTGGTAAGGCAGTCCTTCTTCCATTGCCTTTTTCCGGATGCGAATCAGTTCTTTTTCCGACATGCGAATATTCACACGTTTGTCCTTGCGAACAGTCGCTTCGGCATATTCCTTGTAACGCTTTATTTGCTTCTTAACGCCTCGTACACTGCGCCAGTCGCCACGTTCAACAGACTCGGCGATTTGTTTCTCTTGCTTATTAAGCTTCATTTTATTCACCTTTAAGGTACTTTATATCATAATGTTTATATTTTGGTAATTCGAATTTTGAATTTGTTTCGGATTTCGATATTAGGATTTAGGATTTGGTGGGGTACCTGTGGCAGAGCCAAGCCGCAATCCTACAAACGGGATCAATTAACAGCATGGGCAAAAATTTGCCCATCCTACCCGCTTGTCTAATTTTTGTCGCTAAAGGTGCCGGTTTGGGCGAGGGCTTTTACTTCTTTTTTATACCATCTGGCTACGATGAATCCGCCTATGACAGCCAGCAGGCAGCAGATTGCCGCCTTGTCGAATTTCAGCAGGATTGAATAGCCGATGGCGAGGGAGATGCCGTAACAGAGCATGATTCCGCCGGCAACGTCGAATAGCGAGGACAGAGACAAGGCCTTGCCGGGCAGTTGGCGGACTTCGGTGCTTAAGGGCCCCCAGAAGCCGCCCGGGCGGACCTTGCGATAGAATTCTTCGAGCTTTTCTTTCGATACTGGGGGTGTGAGGAACGTTACGATTACGCTGATGGGCACGACGATGGCTGTCAGGACGGCTATCTTGATTTCAAACGGCATATCGGGCCAGGGGAACCCGAACAGCACAACGCTTTCGGGAATGAACGAATTGGCAATGCCAAGAATCAGGCCGAGAGCAATTGCCGTGATTTCCGTATAAGCGTTTACCCGCCACCAGAACCAGCGTGCGACGGAAATCATGCCGCCGCCGACCATAATGATAGCGAGAAATTCCCATACCGCCGAGACCGTGAGTTTTCGCCATGCGATATACAGCGCGATGCCGACGCCCGCGGCCATCATAAGGACAACGACTATCTTTGTTACAATCATATAGTGCTGCTGGGACGCCTGTTTCTTTATAAAACGCTTATAGACGTCCACCATGATGTAAGATGCTCCCCAGTTAAGATGCGTATCGACCGTTGACATGAAGGCAGCGAGAAACGCCGTAACGAGCAGGCCGCGAAGGCCGAGGCCGAGGTATTCTTTCATTACCAGCGGATATGCGTGCGTGTCGTTATATGGATCGGTCAGCGTCGGGAAAAGCACGATAGAAACGAGTGCGACGACCACCCATATCCACGGCCGACAGCACTGAAAAATCGAATAGAATAACGTCGCCAGGACGGCGTGCCGCTCGTTTTTGCAGGCGGCCATTCGCTGCATGTTATAGCCGCTGGCATCGATCCACCACAGTATGAGAAAGTATATCAGCAGTTTTACCAGGTCGAGGTCGAAGCTTTTGAAATCGGGGAAGATTGAAAGCGTTCGCGGGCCGTAACCATCGGTAGCGGCGATGGTATCCAGTACATAGCGAAGCCCGCCGACCTTCACCACCGCGATTACGGCAAGGGCTATCATGCTGAAAGTTGCGATAAAGAACTGGACGAAGTCGGTGACAACGACGCCGTAGAAGCCGGAGAACGTCGCATAGACAAGTGCTACGAGCATGCAGATTCCGATAGCCAGCCAGACGGGAATGTCGGTCATGGTGGTGATAATGCTGCTCATGGCGAAGATTACCCAACTGATGATTATCAGGTTCTGGACGATACCGGCGAAAAACGCCCTGAATGCACGCAGGAACGCTGCTGATTTACCCTCGTAGCGCAGTTCGTAGAACTCGGCATCGGTGATAATTGAAGCCCGCCGCCACAGCCTTGAGAAGAGGAATATCCCGACGATAAGCACCAGCACGGAGACAAAAACCCACCAGATTCGCTGGAGTCCATCCGTGCGTGTCAGTTCCGTTATCGCCAGCGGCGTGTCCGATGCGAAGCTGGTGGCGACCATGGACACGGCAATCATCCACCACGGGAAAGACCTGCCGCCGAGGAAATAATTCTCGGAGCTTTGCGACGCCCTTCTAGAATATACAATGCCGGTGCCCAGGGCAAAAATCAGGTAGGCGGCTATGATCGCATAGTCAAGGAATTCTAATTGTCCCATCCCTGAGTACCATCCAATCTTCGTTGCAGCGTAAAATGGACACAGGATGCTATACTCACATCCCTCTATATTTTTAATCCAGCGTCGTACGGCCGGTCAGCTTTTTTAAGATTTCGCTTGCCACGGGCGGACAGCCGGGCACGTACGGATTATCATTTTTGAACCGAGCTGTACAATTGCCGAGGCAGAGCGTTTTTTCAGGAAGCTCCGTATGGCCTTTTCCAATCGCGAAATCCAGACGGTCCTGCTCCGGCAAATAATCAAAAATCTTATCGGCGTAGTCTTTTAAGAACAGCAGTAACGTGGACTGACACGCACTGCACGAGTTGTTGTCCTTGACAGTGACATTCGGAAATTCGATGGACAGGTTCTGCGGCGGCCTGGCAAAATCACCGGCCCAATCCTGCCAGTGCTGAGGCGTGACCATTATCTGTTCCATATCTATCACGCCCAACTGGCGCTCTGCACCCATACGCAGATGAGGGACATCTTCAGCACGAGTTCCCATCAATCGGCAGGCCACAGCGTCCGCTGCGAACGCATCGGCACTGACAACCACGCAATCCAGGGCTTTGGGTTGCCCGGCGGCGGGCCCGAGTCCCTCCATGCCGACGGTGCCATCAATAATCGCCAGATGCGGCCGCAATACCGAGGCCATATCCGCGAGAGCCACGTTAATGGGCTTTTCGTCGCTGCCTTCGATGGGCGGCAGCATATGTAACTTCACTTTGAAACGCCGCCACAGACAACCCTTCATATTTTTAACCGACAGAGTCACGTCCGTGTGCATGTGCATTTTCATCACCGGAATAGACACAATCACGTCGAATTCCAGCACATCGGGGCAGAGCTTTAATTTATGCAAAACTTGAGCATCAGGTATGTCCATCTCAACGGCCGGCCGCTCATCCATATCGAGCACCGGGCAGTTGCGTTTCTGTGCTACAGCGGTTATTCCTGTGATTTCCAGGGCTTCCGGGGCCTTAACACCGGTAATCGGGCTGTCTCCAACAGCAACTTGTGCTCCGGCCTGCTGAAATGCATCTATTGCCGCTGCTACAACCTCGGCGTGTGTTGTGATACCCTCGCCAGAGCGTGCCATACGTCCGGCGTTGGGCTTTAGCAGCACGCGCTTGCCGCGCACGCTTTCCAAGGGAATCGACTCTAACGCTGTAAGCGTATTCTGATAGGGATCCCGGCCATGCGTTACAGCGGCCTGAATTTTGGTTTGATTTTTAAAGAAAGGATTATCAGTATTCATTCAAATCAGTTTTTACATAAAACAAGTGGGTTTTTATCCTGCATGTGTTCTGTCCGCAGCCGGACCATAGTCGTCAAACGCCTTCTCCATGTCAAACATTTAGTCAAATCATTTAGCGTCTTATCGATGTAATAATAGCATAATCTTCCTTCGAATTCAAACCAATTTATCAAAACTTGCTTCTGTCTCAAAAAGTACACATTGGCCAATCTATGCTCAATATGATATAATCCCATCCGTTTTACGCAGGCAGGTGATTTTATACAAAACCTTACAAAGGAAAGTAGGAAAACAGATGAATCCAAAAACAGATTTAATTGCGCAAGGCATAACCAGGCGAGATTTTCTCGGCAGCACCGCCGCGGCGGCGGCTGGAATTCTTGTGATTCCATCGCCCTGGCATACTATTACAGAAGCCAAGGTTAGCGACGAGCAGCGGCAACGGATTGAAGCGGCTATTCCGAGCAAAACCTTCGCTGTCCCTCGCGAAAAACGCAAGCTGCTGATTTTCGATCTTAACGTCGGGTACGGAGGGCACGGCTCTATCCCTACGGCCAACCTGGCTTTTACAATGATGGGCAAAAAGACCGGCACTTTCGAGACGGCTATCAGCAAGGATCCGTCTGTGTTCGAGCGGGATAATCTTAAGCAATTCGATGCCGTCTTTCTGAACAATACCGTGGGCAATCTCTTTGAAGACACGGGATTGAGGCAAAGTCTGCTCGAATTCGTTTACGGCGGCGGCGGACTCATGGGTGTCCACGGAACTTCGGTGGCTTTCACCCGCTGGCCCGGGGCACATGAAGACTGGCCGGAGTTCGGTATTATGATCGGAGCCCGCGGCGCCAATCATAAAGCCAACGACGAACACGTTTTTATCAAACTCGATGATCCGGACCATCCCGTCAATCAGCCTTTCGAAGGTAAGGGTTTCGATTACAGGGACGAGTTCTTCCGCGTCCATGAGCCATATTCGAGGGAAAGAGTGCGCGTGCTTCAAAGTATCGACACCGAGAAGACCGACATGAATCAAAAACCCGCTTATGGTAAAGTTGTCCGCCAGGACAACGACTACGCCCTGGCATGGGTGCGGCAATACGGCCGGGGTCGTATTTTCTACTGCACAATCGCACATAATCCCTACGTCTTCTGGGATCCGAAGATGCTGGAATTCTACTTAGCGGCCGCCCAGTTCGCCCTGGGTGACCTGCAGGCCCCAACAATTCCAAGCGCCAAATTGACGCCGGCCATCCGAGCGCAGGAAAAACTGGACTGGCGTCTCGGTATCGAGGCATATACTTTTCATAAATACACGCTCTTCGAAGCTATTGAAAAAACTGCCAAACTCGGCCTGCCATACATGGGTGGCCTGAGCTTCCAGAAGGTCAGCAGGGAAATCGACAAAAACTTCGATCCGCAACTGAACGACGACGAGCTGAAACAAATCCGGCTTAAACTGGACTCAGCCGGCATTCACCTCCTGACCTACTACTATCACGACATACCGGGTGACATGGCCGGCTGCCGGAAGGTGTTCGAGTTCGGGCGAAAGATTGGTATCGAAACTTTCATGTCGGAGCCGGCTGTCAATGCTCTGGATACAATCGAAAAGTTCTGCGACAACTATGATATTAATGTAGCCCTTCACAACCACGACCAAAAGGCTTCGCCTCAGTATTGGAATCCCGAAGGGATTATGAAGGTCTGCCGGGGGCGCAGCAAACGAATCGGGGCATGCGGCGATATGGGCTATTGGATGCGGTGCGGCATTGACCCAATCAAAGCTTTGAACACACTCAGGGATCGGCTAATCACTATACAAATGCACGACCTGCACGAGATAAGCCCTGAAGGGCACGATGTCCCCTGGGGAACCGGTGCCGGCAGGACGAAAGAATTTATCGAGGAAATCCACCGCCTAGGCATCAGGCCCATCATGTTCGGCCTCGAATACTCCTACAACTGGTACGAATCGATGCCCGAGATAGCGAAATGTATCGACTTTTTCAACAAGATAAGTATCCACCTAAGCAAGTGAACTACACAAAGGCCGTAAAGAAAGGAAAAGAAATTGGTTCGGAAAATAACATTTTTCATTACCGCAATATTTCTTGTCTTTGCATGTGGTAAGATTCAGGATGCTGCATTTAAAGAGCTCATTTTCATCGACCACGAAAATCTGAGATACGTTGAAGGACCTGATGTAACGCAGTTTCAAGTAAACCAAATCAAGCAAAACATCGAACAGGCCATGAAGTACGGCGTAAACAGTTATCTGCTTTTCGCTAAGGAAACTATGGAAGCTATGCTCACTTACGACTTCGAGGTGGACGAGATCGGCAACATCGGAGAGCAGGCATTCCCATCAGACAGCAGGCACAGGCGACAAGCCGAACGACTTCGTAAAGCTCTACACGAAGTAGTCGCTTATGCGAATGAGAAAGGCATCAAGCTGTATTTCCATAGCAATCAATTCATCTTTCCCGAAAAAGTCCTGAACGTGATCAAACCTGCCGCATGGGGGAAGGCTGTTTGCCCCGGCCGGGAAGCGACATGGGCTGTCTATCGAGGCAAAATCGAGGAATTCTTCAAATTCTTTCCTGGAATCTCAGGGCTTCAAATCACAGGCGATGAGACGCAGGTTTCAGTGCTCAAGTGCAAATGTGAAAAGTGCCGGGATATGAGTTTCGTCGAACGCGTCAATCGCCTTACGAACGAAACGGCAACTGTAGCGAAGAAATACGGCAAGGAAGTCCAGATGAGAACGTGGCAACGAATGGGCGAACTGGGCAATCCCGCAAACATGGAGCAAGGTGTTCTGGATAACGTGTATTTTTCAATCAAGAATACTGATGGTGATTTTCGGCTGGTCAATGATCTGGATGATAAGTTCCTGACGGCAGCGGTTCCAAGTCGCATTATATGTGAATTCGATGCCTGGCGGGAATACGAAGGCCATAATTATTTTCCCTGTTATATGGGATATTACTGGGCGCCACGCTTTAAATTCCTGGCCGAACAAGGCATCCCCAGAGTAGCTGTTCGGCTGATGTGGAACTCAAACAAGAATCCCATTTTCGACAGACCGTGGGGGAATTTTATTAATATCTATACATTTCTCAAACTGGCTGAAAATCCACACAGGAGCGGGCAGGATATTCTCGAGCAATTCGTCAAAGAACATTATCCACCCAGCTCGCATCAGGCGGCAATCAATCTCTACCGCTATTCAACTGAATTCCAGAAAATGATGTATTATCTCAAAGGCGAATACCTGGCGAACCATTCGCGCGTGCAGGATGAAGATGTTGAGGATAATCTGGACGAAATCCAGGAAGAAGGCTTTCTGATGAAGCTCGATGACTTCGAAGCTCGGCGTAACCAAATCGACAAGGCTTATGAGAAGGCACTTGAATTAATTGGCTACCTGCAAAAGGAAGTTCCAGCCGAATGGATTGAAGGACTTAAAGACGGCGCGCGAGTAGAATATAACGTGGCACAGACAACAACCGATAAAATGGAAGCTCTTTTCTTACAACGCCTAAGAACCGACCATGTTGACGCTTCAAACCAGGCGATCAAAGACCGAATGCTCCAACGAGCACAGGAATGGAGAAATTGGAATCCGGAGAGTTATGAATCAATGGAAGGCGAAGAAATGTTTGAGATATTTAACGATGATTAGGTTTCGAAAAAACCAACTGCATTGAAAAGGAAACAAAAATCAATTATATAAGCTTGGCTATGAAACATATCAAAAAGCAATTACATCCAAAGACTACATATATTACACGGCGATGCTTCATTAGACGAACAGCTGCCCTTTCAGGATTCGTCACAGCACCCTGGATCGTTTCCTCCCCGGCGCGCGGCGCAGGTTCAAATTCAGCGCCAAGCGAGCGAATCACAGTCGGATTAATCGGCAAAGGAATAATGGGCAGCGGCCATTTAAATCGGCTTATCGGCGACAATGATGTACAGGTGCTTGCCGTCTGCGACGTGGACCGCCTCCGATGCGAAGACGGCAAACGGCGAGTGGAGGAAAGATACGCCGCACAGCGTGCAAGCGGGACTTATCAAGGTTGTGCCGCTTATAATGACTATCGCGAGCTTTTAGCCCGGAACGATATTGATGCCGTGGTTATTGTTACGCCGGACCACTGGCACACGCCGATTGCAATCGACGCCGTTATGGCCGGCAAGGACGTCTATTGCGAAAAGCCTATATCGATAACGGTACGGGAGGGCCGCCGCTTAGCAGAAACGGTGAGCAGGTATAACCGGGTCTTCCAGACCGGCACACAATACCGTTCCATTCCGACGATTCGGCAGGTCTGTAACTTCGTTCGCTCAGGCGGACTCGGAAAGGTCAAGCACGTCTTTACTCTCTGGACCAGGCTGGGCGGTTTTTTCGGGGCGGCCCGTTTCAAGCCGTACCGGCATCTTATGGACGTAGAACATACCGGCAAGTCTTACACGCCCCTGGATATAACGCTCCCTGCCGAGCCTGTACCCGAAGGATTGGACTGGGACCTTTGGGTTGGCCCGGCCCTCTGGCATCCTTATAATCCGGGCTATCATCTTAATCCTTCGCCCGGCGTGGTGCCCTGGGCCTTCTGCGAGGATTTCGGAGCAGCGTCCTCAACATGGCATCATTCCCATAGTGCGGACGTTATTCAGTACGCACTTGGCGCCGAAGAAAGCGGGCCGGTGGAATTCATTCATCCGTCCAGCGGCGAATTCCCCACGCTGACATACAGGTACGCCAACGGAACTTTGCTGCATCTTGTCGACCACTGGGGGATGGTAAAGGACGTTTATAAAGCTGTTCCCGAGACTGCACGCCTGGCCGGCAACTTCGGCGGTGTTTTCGTCGGAGAAAGAGGCTGGGTAACATCGATGACGACGGGCGGGCAAATCGAGGGCGGTCCTGGGACGCTGCTCGAAGAAATGAAACTGATGACACGACAGGTAAATCCCGGAGACAACAACCATCACGCCAACTGGTTCGACTGCATTCGAACCCGACGACGGCCAAGCTGTGATGCGGAACTCGGCCATCGTTCGGCATCGCTCGGTCATCTGACAATTATCGCACATAAATTACAGCGGTCGCTTAAATGGGACCCGATTAAAGAAGAATTCCAGGGTGACGAAGCGGCGAACAGACTGCTCTTCCGTGCGATGCGCTCGCCGTGGCGTATTTGAAAAGATTTATTCCGGAGATATCAAATGAAACGTACAAACCGCAGAGAAATTCTTGGAAGTCTGACCGCCCTGCCGTTTCTCGGCATGGCCTCATCTTCGAAAGCGAAATCACAGGACAAAATCGATGCAATGACCGGCCCGACTTTCATCACCAGATCGGACAAGCAAAGTTATGAAAGACTCAAAGCCCTGGACCTGGACGATCCGGAAGTGACTGCCAAACAGAAGAAAATGCCCGTCGGAAAAATAGGCGATCTTACCTTCGGGCGTCTCATGTGCGGCAGCAATCTAATCAGCATGAACATGCATGCCAGGGACCTGGATTACGTAACCGACCTTGCAGCTAATTACAACACCGAAGAACGAATCTTCATGACTCTAAAGCTGTGCGAGGAATACGGCGTTAACGGCATCGTTCTGAAGAACCATAATTTCAAGCATTACAGACTGTCGAATTACTGGAAGGACTTCGGCGGCAGGATGAAATGGCTCGCCGATGTGATTACCACCGACATCGACAATTACGAGAAACTGCTGGTAGAGCATCTGGAGCTGGGAGCTTCGGGAGCATACCTGTGGGGCGGAGCCAGTGACATCTGGTACTACCAGAAAAAGCAGGACAATATCATCAAAGCCTACGAAATCATGAGGAAACACGATATTCCCGTAGGAATTTGCGCTCACCGGCTGGAGCCCATCGTGTTCTGTGAAAAAGAAGGGCTCAAGCCCGACTTCTACATGAAAACCCTCCACCATGACCGGTATTGGTCCGCGCATCCCAAAGCCGGCAGGCGCTTCATGGAAATGTACGAAAAAGAGTCACCGGACCATAACGAATATCATGACAATATGTTCTGCGATGATTTCGAAGAAACTATTGATTTCATGCAGGATGTGAAAGTTCCGTGGATAGCCTTCAAGGTTCTGGCCGCCGGAGCGATACCCGCAGAAGAAGGGCTCAAATCCGCCTTCGCAGGCGGCGCCGATTTTGTCTGCCTGGGCATGTTCGATTTTCAAGTAAAGCAGGATGTCGCCCTTACCCTGAAGACGATTGCTGAATCGAAGAGCCGCAAACGCTCATGGGTATAATAAGCATTATGCCTTAGACCTCCTTTGTAATTCCGGGCTGCGGCGCGGGATAAATTCCGCCGGGCCCTGCATGAATTGGTGCTTCAGTCTCAAAAGTCATGCTGTCGATGTCCTTGACGAACTGATAGTTGGATTTGAGCACCTGGTCCCAGGTCAGAAACTGGCCGGTATGGGTTGCCATTCGTCCCATCAGAGCAGCCACTTCCGCCTCGCCGGCCCGCCGGGCCTCGTTGTGCGGCTTATCCTGCCGAATCGCATCCAGAAGCAACTGCCATTCGACACGGTATGGATTCGGATCGGGCCGGCCAAACTCCCAAATAAGATTTTCCGGGACTATATTGTGGCCCTTGTAGATTTTCGGCTCCGGCTGGCCGAGAGCCGCCATGAGCACTGCCGAGCCTTTCGAACCGTGGGCATAATCGGAGTAGGTACCCCAGCAATTGTTCATGCCCCGAGTGAACGCCAGCAGTTTCGTGCCGTCGGCGAAAGTGTATTCCACAGTATAGTGATCGAACTGGTTGCCCGCTTCTTTATAGCACCGACCGCCGAATCCCTGGGCAGAGACCGGCCAGGCTCCCTTGGCCCAGCAGGCCACGTCAATGTTATGGCAGTGCCAGTCGATGAAAAATCCGGACGATACCCATGTGAAACTGTTCGGATGCTGTAGCTGGAAGGCCAGCTCGTTGACATTCCCCAGAAATTGCGGGCAATGGACTGGGCCGTGCACGCGATAAATACGTAACATATGCACATCGCCAATCGCTCCATCATGAATCCGCCGGATTGTTTCCTGCCGGGCCGCCGAATGCCGCCACATGAAACCGACGCCGACCTTAAGATTTTTCTGCTCCGAGAGTTCGGCGGCTTTAAGCCAGCGGCGAACGGCTGGTGCATCGGTCGCAAACGATTTCTCCGCAAAAACATTTACACCCTTTTTCACAGCGTACTCAAAATGCAGCGGACGAAAAGCCGCATGGGTGGTCAGCAGCGCTACATCGCCCGGCGACAAACAGTCGATTGCCTTCTTATAAGCATCAAAGCCGATAAACCGGCGTTCCGGGGGTACATCCAGCTTATCGGCAAAATCCTTTTTCAAATTACTAAGACTGCTTTGAAGACGCGGCTCGAAAAGGTCGGCCATGGCGTACAGCTTCACCGGGCCACCCGTGGCCGAGAGGGCGTCGGCAACCGCACCCGTGCCCCGGCCGCCACAGCCCACCAGGGCCAGTCGTATCGTATGATCCTGAGCGGCATAAATACGGGGCAGAGCAATCCCTGCAGCGACTGAACCGGCCAGCAATTTTCCACTCTGTTTCAGAAATTGCCGGCGGGAGGGTTGACTCGATATGTGATGTTCTACCTGTTGCTTCATGGTTTCTCCTTTGAAAATGGTTTGGATTTCCATTTTACTTCTTGCACAAGGCCATGTTAGCACATATCTTTTAAATTGCAAGAATTAGGAGATATGCTGTTTTGTGCTATCCATATCATCAAATCAATAGAAAGGTTAAAAGATTATGGACCAAAAAAGGCTACGGAGAATATTCTTACTAGTAACCTACAGTTTTTCTGTGATGATGGTATCCATTAATAAACCGGTTGTCGCTGCCTCGTCAAAAATGGTTTTTCCTGAAGAACAATGGCAAGAAACAAAACCCGAAGCGCAGGGCATAGATTCGATAAAGCTTAATGCCGCTGTATCGTACCTGAAAGACAACTCCGGATCCGACAGTGTCAAAGAACTTGTCATTATCCGCAATGGTGTGATGATATGGAAAGGCTCAGACATTGACAAGATGCACGGAGTATGGTCACTGACAAAATCATTTACGAGTACTGTGCTGGGTCTGCTCATCGATGATAAAAAGGCAACTCTCGACACGCTGGCAAAGGACTACTTGCCGTCAATGGCTGAAGTCTATCCGGACATCACGTTGCAGCATTTTACAACCATGACATCCGGATATTATGCCCTCGGTGACAAAACCAGCGGCAGTTACAAACACGGGCCGAGTCGCACACCCTTCGAACCGGCCCCGACGCCGCTGTTCAAACCGCCCGGCTCGTGGTATGCCTACTGGGACTCAGCAATGAATCAGTTCGCCAATGTTTTGACTCGCATCGCCGCCGAACCGATAGAGGAGCTGTTCAAAAAACGAATCGCCGATCCGATCGGAATGAACAGATCAAAATGGGACTGGGGCGACTTCGGGAAGATCGACGGCATCGTCGTCAACGGCGGCTCCGGCAACAATAACAAGCACATTTTCATTTCCGCTCGCGAGCTTGCCCGCTTCGGGCATCTGTTTCTGAATCGAGGCAAGTGGAAAGACAAACAGTTGATTAGTGAATCATGGATCGAGAAAGCAACAAAAGCACATGTGCCTGGTTCGTTGCCTTTGGAGCCTTTAAGCGGAGCTGATGGTCGGGGCGTGTACGGGTACAATTGGTGGGTCAATGATATCAAACCCAACGGGAAGCGAAATTGGCCCGGCGCTCCGCTCGGCACGTATGCAGCCAGCGGCTATAATAACAATGACATGTTCATTATCCCCGAGTGGAATATGGTTATCGTCAGACTTGGTCTCGACCAAAGCGAATTTGCAATTACAAACAATATATACAGCACTTTCCTGGAAAAAGTCGGCCAGGCAATCATAAAGGAATAAATCAAATGGGCGGAAAAACTAAACAAGCAGGCAACGCCGGGCGGGCGATTATCACCTTCTCTCGCGGCTGGCAGACACTCGTGGCAACCCGCAGCCTGGGACGACGCGGCGTAGAAGTCATTACCGGCGATGAATACGCAATGACTGCAGCGTCATTTTCGAAATACAGCACCGCGGAATTTCGCTATCCGAATCCGACAAAAGAGCCGGAAGCGTTCCTCGATGCTCTGGAGAAAGTCGTCGCCGAGCACAAACCGGAGGACCCGGCGACACCTTACGTACTGATACCGATTCACAAGGAGACTTACCTTATCGCTCGAAATCGGGAGCGTTTCGAGCCGCACATCCGCGTTCCCGTGCCGCAGATCGAACACATCAAAAAAGTGCACAACAAAGGAACTCTTGCCGCCTATGCGATGCAGCAAAATCTTCCGATTCCTCAGACATGGATTCCGGAGAACCTAAAGCACTTCGAATCAATTGCTTCGGACGTTAAGCTGCCTGCTTTTGTGAAATTACGTGAATCCGCTTCCGGCGTAGGCATTCGCAAGGTCAAGACACCTGACGAACTCGTATCTACTTATAAAGAGTTTGTGAACTATTTCAAACTCAAAGAAAAAGACCATCCGATCATTCAACAAGCCGTCCCTGGAAACGATTACTGTGTGACCACACTTTTCGACCACGGCAAAATGGTAGCTTCGATGACATATCGCGGGCTGCGTGCCTTCCCCGCGGAACGAGGGGCAACCGTTATGCGCGAAACCGTTGAGGCCCCGGAAATGGAAAAAGTCGCCGCCGAACTGATGGGTTCAATCGGCTGGCATGGCGTTGCGGAATTGGACTTCAGGTGGGAAGGCACACCGGAAGCGCTGCCACAACTCATAGAAGTCAATCCCCGCTTCTTCGGCGGTTTGATACAGTCCGTCGAATCAGGATGGGATTACCCATGGCTGCTTTTTCAGCTCGCGGTCAAAGGTCATATCGAGCCCGTGAAAGAAATTCGGACAGATGTTCGAACAGAAACACCAATTCTTGCTTTCCTTGCTACACTTCAGGAAATTGCAGAGAACGAACGCGGCATGGCGGCACTAACCGACTCGTGGGAGCAGGCAAAAGAAGAATTCCGCACAGGCTCCAAGCGCCAGGGTATAAGGAAGCTCTTTCGAGGCGTCAGGGATTACTTTGATGTCAAGGTTAGATTCAATAAGGCCCGGCAGCTCCTCGACGAACACAAAGACAACATTTATGACGTCCTCTCAAAAGACGATCCCTTTGCCGCTCTTGGCGTGCTATATCCTTTGGCAGTCTTTCTTCGGCATGGAAAAGTAAACCTCGAACTGATAACAGGTGAAGGCGGCCCCGGCGACGATGAGCAGTGATAAGAAAACCAGGAATTCCGGCAAGAAAATCAAGCCGACTAAACGAATAAAACGCTGGCTTGGCAGGATAGGTATAACGCTGGCCGTTCTGGTCGGCATTTACTTATTATTCCGTCTCATCTATCCGGTCTGGATAAACACGCGCTTGCCTGCAGATGCTCCACGCATTGCCTTCTCGCTGGACAATTCGCTCCTGGGCAGAATCGGCGTAACAGATGCGACTTACCAGCATGTAATGACGGCGGCCGGCGGTCGTCTTATTACGCTGCGGCCCGATGCGGCTGGTGATCCTGTTAATTCCGAGAAGATCGGATCTCTGCTGGAGAAAGAAAAGATAGATGGAGTGCTCTTGACCGGTGGAGGTGACGTGGACCCGAACCTTTACGGCGGCGATCCGAATACGACAATGCTGGTCCATCGGTTGCGCGACGACTTTGAGATAGCTATGATTCGAGAGGCCAGACAGCGAGGTCTGCCCATACTCGGAATCTGCCGCGGCTGCCAGATAATAAACGTTGCTCTGGGGGGGACGGTCCGAAACCTTCGCAAAGAGCAAAAAATCAAGAGCCTACACCTGGTATTGAGCGGCCACGCAGTCGAGCTGAATCCCGAAAGCAAGCTCGCCGAGACCTTAGGCGTCACCCACTTGGCGAAAGTTGTCAGCCTGCATGGTAACTCAGTCGGCAAACCCGCTCCGGGAGTAACAATTGCAGCAACCGGCCCCGGTGATGTCATCGAGGCTATCGAAGCGGATTCGGCTGGTCAGAAAGGCTGGATCGTCGGCATACAATGGCACCCCGAATTGACACTCGATAAGCAAGCCCAGCAGAAAGTCTTCCAATCTCTCGTGGACAGAGCACGCACAGTAAGTAAACGCCGGCGTTAATCCTGGCGAGAAGCTTATCGCGAAGCAGAATCTTCACTCACTATTTTAATATCGTTCAAAACTTCTTTGGAAAGAGCTTGCCAGTCGCAGTAACCGACACGATTCGTCCACAACGGATTCTTGTATTGACTAAAGGCCGTTGATGTATACTTTTCCCAGAACTGTGCCGCACTGGTCAATTCTTTTATAGCAGCTTTTTGATGCTCTTTTTTCCTGGTATCACGGAACAGTGCGAGTTCTGTAGCGCCGCGTATTTTATGCGCATAGTATTTACCCATATAAGCCATCGCCCGAATGTCTCCCAGCGTCAATCGCAGCTCTTTATCGCCGCCATGGTTCAGCCCGCCAAGAATGTCCAACGCCTTGTCGGCATGGCTGTGAATCCTTTCGGATACTTCGACGGGTGTTGTGCCGGAAAGCGATTTGCCCTCCTTGACAGACTTGACATAGCCGGGAATGGAAATATTGTCGGTACCTTTATGTGGAGGCAGCGTGATAAACCTGTTAACATCGTGAAATCCGCTCTTAGTTTGTGCAGGGCCCGGACGGCTTTTACAGGCCTCGATATACCATTGAAAGTCCAGCGAGCCCCAATGGAAACCCGTTGTCAGTGGATAGACCATCGAAGCGTGCCGCCAGGCGGCGAATAAATCCCGGCCAGCAACATTCGGAAACCTCTGCTGGATAATATCGATGAAACGCTCGTTATCAATATCCGGATTATAACCAAGCCGGCCCCACAACATCCAATGATACCAGTGCTTGACGATTTCGATCTGTCGCGGTGTCTCTGGCTCGGTGCTCATAAATTCCCGGCCCCAGATGTACTGGTCCGAACCAAAGTAGTAACCCCGGGACACATCATAGGGGATGTTTTTCATGAACTCACGAACAAAGTCAGGAGCGCCCCAGCGAAAATGATAAACATCATCGTTGCGCAGTGTCCAGATAGTTTTCAGATTACCTTCATCCTGGATATCTTTGACAAAACCGGGATGATAAGGCTGCTTCGTTGAACTGTACACATGCGCTTTGGCATATTTGAAGCTGAAGATAAACTCGATATCCTTATGCTCGATTAAAGGTCTGAACTTGCGGGCAATGTCTCTGGCGCCGGTCTGATGCTGGCGATGGATAAAAGTATATTTTCGCCCTGGCTGCGCTTCGGCGGCATCAAGCAGGCCCTGAGCATAAGTCTTAAACGCCCAGTCCTCTTTTTGCTGGAAAGTGGCTTTAGGCATATTCTCGCCCGTCGTCAGGCCGATGCCCGCCAGATCAGGATACGTAAGGAACATCTGCTTTACGCTCTTGCGAAAATAGTCGATCGTAATTTCGTTATTGATATCGTCCGTAATGCCGTATTTTCCTTCGGTCCCGTAGTCAAAGATATTCCAGGTGACAACGTAGAAGTCGATATTGCGGTCTTTGGCATAACGCATAACTTTTCGCCAAAACCCGATTTTCTCCTCGATAGTTATCTTTTTTAATATCTCAACGTTATTGACAATCTCAGGACTGTCGAATCCCCTGGCGGACAGGTTATAATTCTCCTGCCATTTAACCGTCGAGCGTTTTACATCATCCAAAGCCACATCGGGATAATCCGGGACCTTAACAAGCGAAGGGAACGGATGAAGGCTCCAAAGGGAAATAAAATTGTACCGGTAGCGAGCAAGGTTATCGATATAATCCTTCCAGAACTCAAAGCTCCACATCTCGGCTATATTATTTTGTGCTGCATCGCACACATCCGTATAGCTCGGCGTTCGGACATCCAGCGGGATGTTAAACTTAGTGCCGCGCATGGGCATGTATGGATTGTGGTCGATGTCTTTAACTCCATCCAGGCCACTCACACGAATGACTTCGGCCAGTTCCAGCCCTCCGTACATGACACCCCCGGAATCCGAACCAAGGACCCAGCAGGTGGTTCGGCCTGCTTTGGAACTTCTGCGGATACTATAGCCTTCGCTCTTCAAAGTACCCGGAAGCTTTGCTCCTTCCGACTTCATAGCAAGAATAATATCCTCGTTCGAAGTTAAAGAAAGAACGATGCTCACACCATCGGTAACCTGGTTTAGTTGTGTCAAACGCAGTTTTCGTACATTATGACCTCTCGTCTTTAATTCTGCCTGAATATCTCCGGCAGCAAACACCACCTGCGGAATTTCATCGTCGAGCAAAAGACTAACCGAAGCCGCTTTAAGATCAGAAACGATTACAAAGCAACATAGTAACAGAACAGCAAAGATGTGATGATATCGCCTTTTCATAAAATCTCCTTTGTTGGCAAAAATCTTACAGGTGCCAGGGGCTTCTCATCGGGCGAGACAACATTTGGTTCGCCTGGAGATCATCAACGAATTGTTGCCTGGCCGAATCCCACTTTAGCTTTCGTCCCAACCGGCAGGCAATCTCCGGTACCTGGCCAAGATAAGAAGCCTTGTGCGCCGCCTCGACCGGGGCGATAGGATCCCGCCTCGTTTGTACGCATTTGACAAAATCCGCATGGTGGCTGGTCGAATCACCTAAGTGTATCTCGTTCGGTTTAATGCTTATATTCAACAAGGAAGCCGGCTCGGCCCAGATACCCTGGCGATTGACATGAACCCAGCCTTTATCGCCCTCGAATTGACAACCCTGCTTGTTCGGATTGTCGGTATCGGTGTGTGTCATTCGCAGGCCGCTTGTGAAAGTAAATTCCGCCTGCCAATCGTTGATATTGTCGGTCAGACCATCGTTGCGATAGCTGCCTTTGCACTCAACCTCAAACGATTCATTGCCGACTGCCGGACATCCCCAGTTTGCGATGTCAAGATGATGGACACCCCAGTTTACAATAAATCCGGCACAGTAATCCCAGGTCAGGTACCAGTCGGGGAAAGCCCATCTTCCGCCATTATAAGGTTTCATCGGAGCCGGCCCAAGATACATATCGTAATCAAAGCCCGCCGGGATTGGCTCTTCCGTCGGAGGTTTTTTATATGCCCTTTTATAATAGGGTCCGGGAGCGGCGACTTTTACAGTATGAATCTTGCCGGCATATCCGTTTATTGCCAGTTCGCAGGCAAATCTGAAATTACGCTCCGAACGCTGCTGTGTGCCAAACTGGAATACCCGGCCGTACCTGCGGACCGCATCTCGCATTGCTTTGCCCTCATTGACGGCAACTCCCATTGGTTTTTCACAATACATATCTTTACCGGCCTTCGCCGCGGCGGTAGCAATCAATGCGTGCCAGTGGTCCTGCGTAGCAATCACCACAGCGTCAATATCTTCCCGGGCAAGCAGCTCACGGAAATCACCGAAGGTCGCGCATCCCTCATCGCCGTAATGTTTGTCGATTAGGTTTTTCGCCTTTTCACGCCGGTCCTGGTTAACATCGCATACGGCAACCACTCGAACTGCTCGATTATTGAGGAATGCTTTTGTGTCGTGCGTGCCCTGTCCGCCCACGCCGATGCTTCCCATTACGACACGATTACTTGGGGCAACGTTTCCGGCTTTCCCAAAACACGATGACGGCACAAAATACGGGAACGTTGTCAAACCAGCGGTAATTCCTGCCGCTCTTTTCAGCAGGCTGCGACGAGTAATATTTCTTTTTTGTAACATTTATGAATCCTCCTGAAAATTACAGTAATTATTGAATCTTACAGCATTCTTTATCATGTCTTTTTTCAACAAAATACCAATTCTCCACGAAAATCTCAAGTTCATAAAAGCAGGAACATCAGTAATAATCCTGAATTCCTTTTTATAACAGTTTTGGGCGAATTCCCCCCTTTTTTAGCTAATCATAGCTATTTAAGGCAGATAATGAAAAAACCGATAGAATTTGAAGTCTGAGATAAGAATTTTCTTGACCGAAAAGGCATTATTTTGGTACAAATGAGATTGGTGAAACCTGTGGGCTTAGTATCTACTGATAAGCTAAATGCTTATAGATATTGTTGTATCAAGGAAGGAGGTAGCGCCAATTCGCAAGTAAATACCATATCTGTTTGTATGTAAATTTTGGAAAAGCATAAAAATTATCGGGCCTCATGGTATATAGCCAAGGGCAATTATTAACCTTTTTGAAGGAGGTAAATCATGCACAGAAAATTGATCTGTCTAATTTCCTTTATTTGTGTGCTGGGCCTGGCAGGCAGCAGTTTAGCGGAACTGGTAATGTACTGGCCGCTTGATGAAGGTTCCGGTTCTACCGCTGTGGACGTAACCGGCAACGGTAACGATGGCACTATCGAAGGCACAGCCAACTGGGTAGCTGGAATGAATAACCTGGCGCTGGATCTTGACGGCTCATCAACTTACATTGCTGTGAGCGACGAAATTGTACGGGGAACCTGGTCGTTAGCTATGTGGATTCGACCTCGAGACATACCCTATACGGGCGGTTACTATGCAGTCTGGCACGGCGATGGCTGGGGTGGCGGCGTGATGCACCTGCATTTACGTGAAAACACCAGCCTGCTCAATGCCGATTTCAACACTGGACCGGATGTAACTTCCACTACTGCTTTGCAGGAAGATGAATGGTACCACGCCGTGGTTACGGTTACCGATGATGGAACCGGCGGCTCGACAATGTACATTAACGGCGTATTGGAAGACGAAACAGCAGGCGGAAGCGGTGGAGACTATTTAGGTCCCGGTATGTTCGGTAACTGGAGCGGCGGAGCTCGGTTCTATCACGGCCTGATGGACGACATTCGTGTTTATGACCACGTGCTTTCTGAGACCGAGGTTCTGAGTGCTATGGAAGGTAAAGTATGGCCGTATGCATCGGCCCCGACTCCGGCAGATGGCGCCCTGTATCCCGATACATGGGTGAGTCTTTCATGGAAACCGGGAGGACTCGCGGCTTCGCATGATGTGTATATGGGCGAAACTTTTGACGATGTAAATGACGCCACTCAGGATTCAGAGGTATTCCGGGGCAACCAGGGCCTGGGATTTGAATTTTTCATTGCCGGTTTTGCCGGATATCCTTATCCGGACGGCCTTGTTAACGGCACGACTTACTACTGGAGAATCGATGAGGTCAACGATGCCGACCCTAACAGCCCATGGAAAGGCGACGTCTGGAGCTTTATGGTTCCACCCAAAACGGCTTACAATCCAATTCCGGCAAATAATTCCAAATTCATCGACGTCGAAGGCACAAGCCTGTCTTGGACAGCAGGCTTCGGCTCAAAATTGCATTATGTCTATTTCGGCGATGATTATGACACTGTAGCAACCGCTGCCGGTGCGCCACCTTCGGTGTCCTTAACCTACAGTCCAGGTCCTCTCGAAAGAGAGAAGACTTACTACTGGAGAGTTGACGAGACGGATGGCACTAATACGTTTACCGGTGAAGTCTGGAGCTTTACAACTGCAAAAGAAGGCGGCGGCGTCCGAGCGGACTACTACAATGGCATGAATTTTGAAACTCACGTGCTGACTCGCATTGATCCTCAGATTGATTTCAACTGGGGCGATCCCGGCAGTCCGGATCCGGCGGTTGGAGATAACCAATTCTCAGCCAGATGGACCGGTGAAGTCGAAGCGGCATTCACTGAGACCTACACCTTTTATGCCACAGGAGATGATGGTGTTCGCCTGTGGATCGATGGTCAACAGCTTGTAGACGGCTGGATAGATCAGGGAGCGACCGAGTACAGCGGGACGATAGACCTGGTAGCAGGGCAATCCTACAGCCTTATTATGGAATATTATGAGAATACCGGCGGTACGACTGCGGAACTACGGTGGTCAAGCGCCTCCACATCTAAGCAAATCATTCCGCAGGGTGCATTGTCGCCGCCAATCAAGGCCAGCAGTCCAAGCCCGGCCAATGGTGCAACCGGCACGAAAATGACGCCGACTCTCAGGTGGGGCGCGGGTGATTATGCTGCTTCACATGAGGTGTATTTCGGCACGGATGCGGACGCTGTCGCAAACGCCGACAAGTCCTCGCCGGAGTATAAGGGCACCAAAACGCTCGGCGATGAAAGCTACGACCCGGGTAAACTCGCCTGGTTTACACAGTACTTCTGGCGTATCGATGAAGTTAACGCTACCAATCCCGAGAGCCCATGGGTCGGCAACCTCTGGAACTTTACCACGGGCGACTTCCTGGTTATAGATGACTTCGAGGACTACGATGCCAATGAAAACCAGATATGGTACTTCTGGCACGATGGGCTCGGTTATGGAGCACCCGGCGTTGATCCTTACTTCGCCGGTAACGGCACAGGATCCGCCGTCGGCGACGAAACGAGTCCTTCGTATACAGAGGAGACCATTGTCCATGGCGGCAGACAAGCGGGACCTTTGGCTTATAACAACAATAAGCAGGGCTTCGCCAGGTATTCCGAGATGGAACTGACATTGACGGCTCCGCGTGACTGGACGGATGAAGATGTAGCAGAATTGTCGATATGGTTCAGAGGTTATCCGGCATCCACCGGCAGCTTTGTCGAGAGCCCGACAGGTACATTCACGATGACCGGCTCCGGCACGGATATCTGGGACAACGCCGATCAGTTCCACTTTGCTTATAAGATGCTTACCGGCGCAGGCTCGATTGTGGCAAGAGTTCAGAGCGTACAGGAAACCAATGTCTGGGCAAAGGCCGGCGTGATGATTCGCGAGAGCCTCGAACCCGGCTCTGTTCACGCTACGATGGTCGTAACACCTGCTTCGGGTATTTCCTTCCAGCGTCGTACCTTAACAGATGATATAAGTTACCACACGACGACCGCCGATATCGTAGCACCGTACTGGGTGAAAATCGAGCGTGACCTGGCCGGCAACTTTACGGCATCCAGCTCGACCAACGGCACAACGTGGGAGATGCAGGGCTTACCTGAGAACATCCCGATGGGCTCGAACGTCTACGTCGGTTTGGCGCTGACCAGCCATGACGCGGCTTTGACAAGCGAGGCAGTATTGACAAACGTTACGACTACCGGCAATGTCACCGGGCAGTGGACGAACCAGGACATCGGTATCGAGAGCAACGACGCAGAGCCGCTTTATGTGGCAGTGTCCAATGCTACCGGACAACCTGCGGTGGTCGTTCACGATGATGCAAATGCTTCACAGATTGACACATGGACCGAGTGGGTCATTTCCCTGCAGGCGTTTGCCGATCAGGGCATCGACCTGACAAGTGTTGACAGGATTGCGATTGGTCTCGGGACCAAAGGTAACATGACAGTGCCCGGCGGTTCTGGCAAGATGTTCTTTGATGATATCCGGCTTTACAGGCTGAGAGAAGCTGCCGACGAGTAACAGCAGCTTTTCGGAAATGGAGAATATATTTGCTTTTCTATGGAGCCTATGCCGATTAATTCGGTATAGGCTCCTTTTAATACATAGACTAAGAGGTATTATGACAAATCGAATTTAACTATAAGATTTTCCTTGACCTTAAGAGGACAAATTTGGTACAAATAGAGATGGTAGCTCTTGTAGGTGTTTTGTCCCACAGCAACCGTAATTTTTTAAAGTCTATTTGAAATTTTCACTTTGTAATTAAACGCTGATATTCGGTATTGGATGGAGGTAATAGCAAATCGGAATTTTTACATAAAATACGCGGGAAAAGTGAAAACTATCGATCATCGCTAAACTGGGCGATCAAAGTATTGTAAATCATCAGCTTATATCAAAGGAGGATTTTCATGTATGGCAGATTGAGCTATCTGATTCTTTTTATTTTTGTGTTAGGCCTGACCACAGGTTCCGTCTCCAAAGGCGTCCTGATCGAGGATTACTTTGAATCTGATACCGTGGATCTCAGCAAATGGCAGCTCATTAACGGTCCCGACGTTAGTATCGTACAAAGTGACGGCCAGCTATATTTTGATCGACCAGTACTTCAGCTTAACTACCTTGCAACCGTCGAACAAATCGACCCGGCAGAAAATCCATTGACCATTACCGGCTCGGTTACATTAGCAAACAACGGCGACATGGATGTCTGGACACGGGCAAATATTATTGCCAACACAGGTGGCGGCCCGGCACACGTCCTTGACAGCGGCATTCGCATTAACTTTTGGCAGGATGCCGTAGATTCGGGTTATCCGCCCAATCTGGACATATTAGAAAAAAAGCCCGGTGAATGGCCATGGGATAGTGAAATCTCAGATGGTGCCAACATTCCCGGTGACGATGAAGCCATCGACTGGGAATTCGTGATTACGGACGACGGCACAACGATTACTGCCACCTTTACACAAATCAGCGATCCGTCTAACACTCTTACGTTATCCGGAATATGCACAACAGATTTCGACACCGATTATGTGACATTAACGGTAACCTCTGGTTACCTAAATGATGTAACCGTGCTGGGTGGTGGATCACATCCGTATGCCTCAACCCCCGGTCCTCTTGACGGCGCATTGTATGCCAATACATGGGTCAGCCTTTCCTGGGAACCGGGAGCACTCGCGGCTTCGCATGATATATATATTGGCGATAATTTTGACGATGTGAATGACGGCACGCGAGATTCAGGCGTATTCCGGGGCAACCAGGGCATAGGTACAGAATTTTATATTGCCGGCTTTCCCCCATACGCCTATCCGGATGGTCTTGTTAACGGTACAACTTATTATTGGCGAATCGATGAAGTAAACGATGCTGATCCGGACAGTCCGTGGAAGGGCGAAGTCTGGAGCTTTACTGTCCCTCCAAAGACCGCTTATAAACCTTTACCTGCTGATAATGCCGAATTTGTCGATCTTGATGTAACGCTTAGCTGGACAGCCGGTTACGGGGCAAGAATGCACTACGTATTCTTCGGCGACAATTACGATGAAGTAAACAACGCTACCGAGGGTATTTCCAGCAATATCAAGACTTATACTCCCGAGGATCTTAAATTAGCTAAAACTTACTACTGGCGCATCGACGAATACGACGGCACTGCTACGTACAAAGGCGAAGTCTGGAGTTTCACTACTCTGGGAGCGGTAAGCGGCCCGAATCCTGCTGATGGAGCAGTGGATGTTAGTCCGGCACAGATTCTTACCTGGGATGCTGGAGCAGTAGCCGCTTCACACGAAGTTTACTTCGGTACAGACGCGGACGCCGTAGCCAATGCCACAACAGCATCGCCCGAATACAAGGGACCAAAGGCACTCGGTGATGAAAGCTTCGATCCCGGCATGCTTACATTGAATACCGCGTACTACTGGCGGATCGATGAAGTCAACAGTGTCGATCCTGATAGTCCCTGGGCAGGCAACGTTTGGAGCTTTACTACCGGCGATTTCTTCGTCATAGACAATTTTGAGACCTACGATGCCAATGATAACCAGATATGGTTCGCATGGCACGATGGGCTTGGCGCAGGTATACCCGATACACCTGACTACCTCCCTGGCAACGGAACCGGCTCGGCTGTAGGTGATGAAACAACTGCTTCTTATACCGAGGAGATTATCGTCCATGGCGGAAACCAGTCTATGCCGGTCGAATTCGATAATAACAAGCAAGGCTTCTCAAATTATTCGGAAGTGGAACTGACACTGGATGCCGCACGCGACTGGACTATAGAAGGCGTTGCAGAATTGTCAATTTGGTTCAGAGGTTATTCGGGATCCGTCGGCAGCTTTATAGAAGGCCCGACCGGTACCTACACTATGACAGGTGCCGGCGCAGACATCTGGGATGACGCTGATGAATTCCACTTTGCTTCCAAGATACTAACCGGGCCGGGCTCGATAATAGCAAAAGTTGAGAGCTTACAGAGAACCAACGTCTGGGCAAAGGCCGGTGTGATGATTCGAGAGACACTTGAGGATGGATCGAAGCACGCTTTTGCATGCGTCACACCCGGCAGTGGAGTTGCCTTCCAGAATCGGGCTGAACCGGGAGGCGGAAGTCTTAATACGAACTTCGGCGATTTCACGGCACCGTACTGGATTAAATTAGAACGTGATATGGGAGGTAACTTTACAGGTTATCACTCAGCGGACGGTTCGAGCTGGCAGCTAATAAATGAAGGTCCAGCAACAAACATCCCGATGACCTCGAATGTCTATATAGGCCTGGCCCTGACCAGCCATGATCCTACTTTGACATGCCAGGCAGTATTTTCCAATATCACTATGACAGGTAATGTCAGCGGGCAGTGGGCGAGCCAGGATATCGGCATAACCAGCAACGATGCCGAGCCGCTGTATGTAGCCGTATCAAATACTGCCGGACAGCCTGCACTGGTCGTCCACGACGACGCGAATGCTTCACAGATTGGCACCTGGACCGAGTGGGTCATTCCCCTGCAGGCCTTTTCCGACCAGAGTATCGACCTGACCGACGTCGACAGGATTGCGATTGGCCTTGGCACCAAGGGCAACGTGACAACGCCCGGTGGTTCAGGCAAGATGTTCTTTGACGATATCCGATTGTATCAAACGAGAGAAGCTGCCGGCGAGTAACAGCAGCTCTTTCAAAATAGTATAAGGATATGCGTTATCTGGAGTCTATGCCGATTAATTCGGTATAGGCTCCTTTCTTTAGAATGAATAAAAGCCAGTTGCTTCTTCAAAAACGCTATTTACCTGGACTAAAGTGCTCACATCTTTTAATATAACCTGAAGTCTCAGCCTTTGGTATAGTCCGATTGAATTTGGATTGTGAGGACAAATAGATGATAAGCAGGAGAAGTTTCCTTCGTCATATTACAGGTTGTGCTGTTTCATTAGTTGTATCCCCCATGGCTTTCACACAAACAAACGATTCTGACAAACCAAATATCATCCTTTGCATGGCAGACGATTTGGGCTGGGGCGATACAGGTTTCAACGGCAATACAATAATCAAAACTCCCAACCTGGACGCTATGGCGGAAGCCGGTATGAAATTCACACGATTTTATTCCGGCGCTCCAGTATGCTCGCCGACCCGTGGTAGTTGTCTTACAGGTCGGCATCCATACCGATATGGCATCTTCGGAGCAAATGTAGGGCACATGCCAAAAGAGGAAATCACCTTCGCCGAAGCATTAAAGACACAGGGCTACACGACCGGTCATTTCGGTAAATGGCATCTGGGAACTCTCACCACCACCGAGAAAGATTCCAACCGCGGAGGTCCGAGAGGCGCTAACCATTACTCGCCGCCGTGGGAGAACGGATTCGATGTCTGCTTTTCAACGGAGGCAAAGGTCCCTACATGGAATCCTATGAAATCGCCGGAGTCCGGCAAGCCTTACGAAACTTATTATTGGAGACAGGACGGCACAAAGGCAACTGAAAACCTTGAGGGTGACGACAGCCGAGTCATCATGGATCGAGTTATTCCGTTTATCCGAGACGCTGTGAATAATCACAAACCTTTCTTTACGGTCATCTGGTTCCACACACCTCACCTGCCTGTTCTGACCGGACCGGAATACAGGCAGATGTATTCACAGTACAGCGAAGACGAGCAGCATTATTACGGATGTATTACCGCGATGGATGAGCAGATTGGCAGGCTTCGCAGCGAACTACAAGAGCTTGGAATATCAGACAACACAATGGTGTGGTTTTGCAGCGACAACGGCCCCGAAGGAAAGGACGGCAAGTCCGGCCGAACTCGCGGTTCGGCGGGTCCGTTCCGCGGGCGAAAACGCAGCTTGTTCGAAGGAGGAGTTCGAGTGCCGGGCTTGCTCGAATGGCCTGCCCGAATCAACGCCGGACAAGTCACAAATATTCCATGCTCTACGTCAGACTATTTACCAACGGTTATGGATGCTCTCGGATTTAAAATAAAAGACAAGCCCGAACCTATCGATGGCATAAGCTTAATGCCGTTAATCGAAGGTAAAATGACCGAACGTCCACTGCCAATCGGTTTTGAATCCAGAAAACAAGTTTCGCTTACCGACAACCGCTATAAAATATACAGCAATAACAACGGCAAAACTTATATGCTTTTTAACCTGCTTGATGATCCGGGCGAGAGCAATAACCTTGCGGCAGAGAAACCCGAAGTGCTGTGCTCAATGAAAAAGAAGCTCGAAACATGGCGAGCTTCATGCAAAAACAGCCTTGCTGGAAAAGATTATTGAATTCTACAAAATGACAAAATCTATACATACTCAATTATAAAAGTATGAAAAAGGAGCCAACATGAAAAAGCAAACACGAAGAGAATTTTTGAAACGGCTGGGCTATATGACCGGTTCGGCGGCGGCACTTTCAATCCTTCCAAACAGCAGCGGCCTCGGCGAGATGACAGGAGAAAAACGACCGAACATTATATTCATCATGACCGACGACCACGCCTCGCACGCCATGAGCTGTTACGGCAGCAAAATAAACAAGACACCCAATCTCGACCGAATCGCCAAAGAGGGCATGCGCTTCAACAACAGCTTCTGTACTAATTCCATCTGCGCCCCCTGCCGGGCCGTCATACTGACCGGTAAATACAGCCACCTCAACGGCGTCATCGACAATCGAAAGAAATTTGACGGCAGCCAGCAAACGTTTCCCAAATTGCTTCAAAAGGCCGGCTACAAAACCGCCATGATCGGCAAGTGGCACCTCAAATCTGATCCGACCGGCTTTGATTACTGGAACGTCCTGCCGGGACAGGGAGCATACTATAATCCGGCAATGAAAGAGATGGGCCAGAAAAGAAAATATACAGGCTACACCACCGATATCATTACCAACCATGCCCTGAAATGGCTCAAAAGCCTAAAACCGGGCACACCTTTCTGCCTGATGTATCACCACAAGGCCCCCCACCGCCGCTGGGAGCCGGGTCCGAAGCACCTGACGATGTACGATGACGTGACAATACCGGAGCCGGAAAACCTGTTTGACGACTACTCCAGCCGCGGTCGAGCAGCAAAAGAGCAGGACATGAGCATCGAAAAGACAATGACGCCAAACGACCTGAAACTCACTCCCACACCCAAGAACCTGACGCCGGAGCAGAAAAAGCTCTGGGATGCAGCATACGGTCCGAAGAACGAGGCTTTCAAAAAGGCGAACCTGCAGGGCAAAGACCTGGTCCGCTGGAAATATCAGAGATATATCAAGGACTACCTGCGGTGCGTCGCCTCGGTTGACGATAACGTCGGCAGGGTTTTGAATTACCTTAACGAATCGGACCTTGCTGAAAACACTATCGTTGTTTATACGTCCGACCAGGGTTTCTATCTGGGTGACCACGGCTGGTTCGACAAGCGGTTTATGTATGAAGAATCTTTGCGAATGCCGCTGCTCGTACGCTATCCAAAGGAGACCAAAGCCGGTTCCGTTAGCGACGATATCGTTCTGAATCTGGACTTCGGCCCGACGTTCCTGGACTTTGCCGGCGTGCCGGTACCGGCCGACATGCAGGGCGAGTCGATCCGAAAGATTCTGCAGGGCAAGACACCGGGTGATTGGCGCAAGTCGACGTATTACCACTATTATGAGTATCCGGCGGTACACAGCGTCAAACGTCACTACGGCGTGCGAACCGGGCGCTACAAACTAATCCACTTCTATCACGACATAGACGAGTGGGAGCTGTACGACTTAAAGAAAGACCCGAAGGAAATGAAGAACGTATTCGGCGATCCGAAATATGCCGATATCGTCAAAGAACTAAAAATAGAATTGAAACGATTACGTAAGCAATATAAAGATACTACCGGTTCGCCCGTTTGAGACGAACCGGCAGCCTTTGGTCAATCTTTAAGTAATTCGCCGGTCTCTTTATTCCAGCGTATTGTTCTAACGTTGATACGATGATCTTTTGCGTGACAGTCGGTGCAGTAGATTTGATCGCCGCCCTCATCGGCTGAATCAAAAACCGTTTTAGCTCCAGAGAGCAGTCTCTCGTGGCTTGCTACGTGGTGGATTTCATGCCGTGGATGGCACATCATACAAATCGGATTGATTTTCGCCCTGGGGTACATAATCTCTGGCGGCGTGATGTTGTCTTCATCGCTGCGGTGACGTTCGGATTCGCCGTGGCATCTTTCGCAGCCGATGCCGGCCTTTTCGTGAGTGCGAGCTAGCTCCTCGTCGCTGAAACCATAGTGACATGCACTGCAAAAAACGTTGGCTACAAAGCCTTTTTCGTTGTGTTTATGTTCTGAGTCGTTCGTAGCCTGCTTATCAAGTGAGCAGCTTGCCGCAAAAGCCAGCAGCAAACTGCTCACGATTAAACCGACCACTGTCACGACTTGCCTTCTCGTGCCTTTCATCCAATACATCCTTGCTCTAATATCAATAAAAAGTTAGAAGGTAAATTTCCGGCTTCTACACATATTCCCAATTTTTGAGCCACTGGTAATCTTCCGGCAGGTTGGCCCATGCCTGGTCCATAGCAACCGATAATTCTTCCGCCTCTTCCTTTGCTAATTCCTCGGGCTCTTGTACGGCATCGGCAACATTGTCAACCTGCTGAGTGTTGATAATACCGGGGATTGGTGCCGTGATAGCCGGGTTGCAGAGGATATAGCGAATCGCCATACGAGCCAGCCGGTCGTCTTCTTCACGGGTCGGACTGTCGGGGGAGCTGTCGCCCTTGAACAGCGAAGTCCCGGCAAACGGTTTGATGCCGAAGAAGCCTATGCCGTTCTTTTTAATCGCATCGAAGACACTGTCTTTCGGCAGAACTTTGCTTTTAGCCGTATAGGGTGTAACTACAACCTGGACAACTTCAGGATACGTTTCGATCATCCACTTGATATGAGGGCGGTCGTGCGAGGAAAAACCAGTGAAGCGGGTTTTACCCTGTTTCCGCGCCTTTTCGAGGGCAGCCATCATTTCTTCCACTTCTACATCAGTATGCCGGCCGCTCTGCTCGTGCATGGTAATCCGCCAGATGTCCACGTAATCGAGGCCGGTCTCCTTCATGCCCTTGTCGAGGGCGGCCATGAGTTGCTTGGTGATCCAGCCGGCCGGCTTCGGTTTTCCTTTCTTCTTGGCCTCGTGCCACTGGTTGCTCAGGCTGCGCATCTCCTCCTGATACCACGAGAAACCGAGGTACATCGCATCGCGCCTTCCTTTAAGGGCTCTCGCATAGGTGATGACCTCCTGTACCGTACACGCATCGATGTAGTTAATACCTCTCTCAATGCATCGGGTTACCACATCGCGGCGGTTTTTCACGAAGCCGGAATCGTCGAGATCGGCGCTGAGCCATCCTCTGCCTTTGAAAACACCCGGCACCATTTTGTCCACGCGCTTCCAGTGCCCACCCAGGCACACAGCCGAAATCAAAAGACCGGTTTTTCCAAGTGGCCTGTACTTCATCTCCGGGTTGTAGCTGCGGGTCTTAGTCACGTCCGTCTTGGCATACACATCCCCAGCTCCGACAGCGAGGCCGGCCGCGGCCACTGCGCCTGTACGCATCAGATCGCGCCGTGTCAGGCCATCGGCATTGCCAGCTTGTTTCTGCTTGTTGTCCATACTTTTCTCCTTTATTTCTTAGTTTTAATTCTAATTAGGGCTTATATTTCACATTGTATCGGATTTGTTATAACAATTTCTCAAATAATCGCGTGCTTTGGCGAGATTGGCCATCATCACATCGGTTTCCGGATGCCCATGCATGAACGGATTGACATAGCCACGATATCGGATATCCGCCAGAGCCTTAATCCAAGACGTCATGTCCGTCGGGCCAATTCCCGGAAGTTGCTCGGACTTTGGATAGTGCTGCCATGCATAAAAGAACAAAAGTTGATCTCCACAAATGCGAATCGCCTCCGGCACCGAAGCCTTAAGCGTCTGGATGTGATACGGCGCCAGCGCAATACCAAGTCTCGGGGATTTGTTGATATCGACGAAAGCTTTGAGTGAATCCAGTGAGCAAAGCAGCGCGTTGCCGTGATTTTCAATCGCAAGGTACGAATCGTATTTTTCAGCCAGTTCCACCAGAGGTTTGAGCTTCTCGATAAACTGCCGCATCCGAACTGTCAGTTCTTCAGGCTTGCAGGCAGGGCCGCTGCCACGAACAGCCACACCGCCACCTGCTTTTCCCAGCAATTCTGCGTAGCGCTCATATCCGCCTCGATAAACGGAAAACGCGAACAGCTTGAGCTTGTGCTTTGCCAGCAGCGCTTTCAGGCCTTCTGCCCCGAGGCGCTTAGCCACATCATCGAGGTGAGGGCAGCCCTCGTGGGCCGACCAGATATCAATCGCCTCGAAACCCAATTTTGCTATTCGATCACACGCCTGCTCTATTGGAAGTTCCATGAAATGTATCGAAGACGTGGAAAGTCTCATTCGCCACTTTTTGGCTGCTTTAGCTTTTTGTGCCGGGGCCGAAAAAGCCGGCGTCGTAATCACCACCGCTCCACTCAAGCCAACTGCTTTGAGAAAATTACGTCGATTCAGGCTTTCGTTCATTACAAAACTGCTTTTCTACTAAACTCCTGCAAAATGCCCATTCGTAGTTTACAGAACATAACAAATCCCTTACAATCTGTCAAATATTATTCAAAGTAAATAGAAAGGAACTCAAGATGAGCGAAGAGAATAAATCATATCGTTGTATTGACAGACGTAGCATGTTCAAGATGGCAGCCGGCACGGGAATCGCCGCCATGGCCCTCGGTTCGTGCGCATTAGTCGACGAGCGTGCGAAACCGGCTGCTGCCAAAGGCCATATCAACCATTCGGTCGCTCATTGGTGCTTCGCGGAATACTGGGAGCTTGATAAAATGTGCCAAATCGTCAAACAGCTCGGCGGCAAGAGCATCGAGTTGGTAGGCCCGAAGGATTTTCCCACGCTTAAAAAGCACGGCTTGACTTGCGCGCTGGCGCCGAACGGCACACCCGATCCTCCATTCGTGAAGGGCTTCAACAATCCCGAATACCACGACATGATTATTGCCGCGACCCGCGAGTCCATTGACGCATGCGCCGAATACAATTTCCCCAGCGTCATCGCCTTTACCGGCTTTCGCGAGGACATTCCCGACGACGTCGGCGCCGAGAATTGTGTCGCCGGTCTTAAGAAAATAATCGGCTACGCAGAGAAGAAAAAAGTTAATCTCTGTATGGAAATTCTAAACAGCCGGGTCGCAGTCGAAATGAAAGGCCATCCGGGCTACCAGGGCGACCATACCGATTACTGCATTGATATCATCAAGAAAGTCGGCTCACCCAGGATGAAGCTGCTGTTCGACATTTACCACGTACAGGTTATGGACGGCGACGTCATCAGCCGTATCAGACAATACGCTGACTACATCGGTCACTATCACACCGCGGGCAATCCCGGCCGGAACGAGCTCGACGACACCCAGGAAATCAACTATCCAGCAATTATGAAAGAGATTGTAAAGACAGGCTACAAAGGCTATGTCGGCCACGAGTTCATACCCACGCGGGATCCTCTCGAAGGGCTGACCGAAGCAATCACCCTCTGCGATGTGTAGAAAATTCGTAGGGTGGGCCTTGGCCCACCGATCCAGCGTGGTGGGGCAGAGCCCCACCCTACGAGTCTTATTCAATGACCAAATCCGGGTTGTCCGGGCCGAAGTGCTTGAGCAAAACAATCGGATCGGACTTCGATGGATTCATGATTTCAATTCCCTCTTTGGCGGCCTTTTCGGTTACGAAATACTCATCATAAGTCAACTGGCCGTACCTTATCAGCGCAGGTGTTTCAATACCCCAGACGCCAAACTTGCCGTGCCCCTGCATTGTGATGAATCCGTAGCAGCCGCTGTCTTTAATCGTCACCGTCCTACCCGGCAGGACCGTCAGTTCCTTGGCGCTGAATGCCGTTGATTTGTAGCATATCCAGTTTTCGATGTAACCATCTGCTTCCATTTCCTTGACCGGCCGGACCGGTTTCGGACGCATGAAACGGTTCTTCGCAAAGTCCGGATCAACATTCAGGTCCCAGTCGATGACACTGAGCAGCCAATCGACATCGTCCATCTTGTCTTCCGGCGTGTCTTTCCACAACAGTTCCTTCGGCACAACCTGGTCGTGAGTGATGTTTTCATACATTGCAAAGACATCCGAAGCTTTCTGCGGTTCGTATGTGCAAAGGCTGCCGGGGGCGTGAAGAACGCCGGGCGGGACATCCCAGCCGGTCCCGACATCGAGCCGATAAGCGGGCGCCAGACTTGTAATCGAATTGTCCCTGCCCTCGGCTGCATCCAGCAGTGCCTTGCGGACCTGTTCCTTAGTCACGCCGGGATAGAGACCGAAGAATGTATAGGGAAACTGGCCGCCGTGATTGTTTGCCTGGGGCGGGAAATAATAAGCCTCGGGCTTGCCTAACTGGCCGGTCAGCGCGGCCTCTTTGTCACGATGATGGATGTGATGAGGCAGAGCAGCCTTGTTATCGAAGAACTTCGAGTACATCGGCCAGCGTTTGTGCTCTTTCCACAACCTCTCGCCGACAATCTCGCCTTTCAGCTCAGCAACAGCATCGAGCAACCGTACCTTCTCGATTTTCCCGCCGTCCTCAAACACGATAAAGCTCAAACCTTCGTCTTTGGACGTCAACGGCCCATTGTCCGCAGGGGTTGTCGATGAAAACCACCTCTCGTCAATTCCGCCTCGTTCTCCACCCAGGGCATAATAGTCATCCGGGTGCAGCTTTATCCGCCTACCCGGCACACAAAACGAACGCGGCACCCAGTTGGGAGCCAGCCGCAATACACCTTTGCCCTGCTCAAGCGCCTTATTGGCAATATCTTTCGCTGACATAAATATATACCTCCTATGTCAAAAATCACAACACGTTATATACCCAAACGCCCGTGAGTATCATTTGCCTCTATGCGCTTGAGCCGGATTAAAACCTAAATCTTTTTATGCTTTCTCGATAGTTTTCCACTGTTTGTCTTTAGCAGATGCCAAGACAGCATCGCAGACGTACTGCGTCGCCAGAGCATCGCGGAAGGTTGGCGAAGCTGGTTCACCCTTGTCCAGGCCTTCAAGGAAGTCGGCGAGCTGGTGGACAAAAGTATGCTCGTAGCCTATCTGGAGTCCCGGCACCCACCACTTGTCCATGTAGGGCATGTCACCGTCGGTCACGTGTACAGAGCGCCAGCCGCGAACAATCGATTCGTCGCTGTGGTCGAAATAGCTGAGTCGGTGCAGGTCGTGCAGGTCCCAGGCAATGGATGCTTTTTCGCCGTTAATCTCGAACGTGTAAAGTGCCTTATGTCCGCGAGCGTATCGCGTGGACTCGAAGTTGCCCAGCGAGCCGTTATCGAACCGGCAGATGAACGTGCATGCATCGTCAATGCCCACGTCCTCGACCTTGCCGGTCTCGACGTGCATTCTTTTTTTAACGAATGTCTCGGTCAAAGCACAGACCGAATCAATCTGGCCGTTCTGCCACATGGCGGTATCGATACAGTGAGCAAGCAAATCGCCGGTCACGCCGGAACCTGCCGCCTTGACGTCCAGCCGCCATGTCGCCATGCCGCCTTGAGGAACATTGGCCGAGATCGTCCAGTCCTGCAGGAAGTTGGCGCGATAGTGAAATATCTTTCCCAGTCGTCCCTCGTCGATCAGCATTTTTGCCAGTGTCACAGCGGGCACCCGGCGATAGTTGAACGAGACGAAGTTGGCCACGCCGGCCTTCTCGACGGCATCGACCATCGTCTTGGCCTGAGCCCCGTCGAGCGCCAGCGGCTTTTCACAGAAGATGGCCTTGCCGGCCTTGGCCGCGGCGAGTGCTATCTCGGCGTGAACATTATTAGGCACACAAATGTCCACAAGATCCACATCGTCGTCCTCGATGACCTTTTTCCAATCGGTAGTATAAGATTCGTAGCCCCACTTCTCGGAGAAGGCTTTTGCCTCCTTCTCTTCCAGTCCGCATATCACTTTCAGGACCGGCTCGTAGGCCAGATCAAAGAAATGATTAACTTTGCAGTAAGCGTTGGAGTGCGTGCGCCCCATGAAGCCGTAACCAATGAGGCCGACATTAAGTTTTTTACTCATTTTCGTGATTCCTTTATTGTAGCACCTTTTGATTATATCGATATAAGATCGGTGCGATTCATCGCACCCTACATATTCTCAATTAAGATGTCCAACCATGCGCCTTCTGTATTTTAACCATTACATCAAGAATCGAGTTCCATGTGTTCGCCGATTCGAGCGTAGCGTTGGGGAACATGCAACCGTCCCAGCAGATGTGCTGGATGCCGCGCGATGCACCGTCCTTAAGCCAGTAGCCGGCGCACTTGACAATGTCGAGTTTCCCGTTGGGATCGTCGGACGTGCAGTGCTTGCCAGTCTTGTCGTGTGAACCTGCGCCGTGGACCTCACCATCGTTCTGGGCGACGTGAAAATCGATAGTCCAGGGACGGAGTTTGTCGGTGACCTTCTCGTAGGCCGCCCAGAATTCCTCTTCGGTGTGGTCTTTCTTGAGCAGGGCATCGTCCGGAGCATTGTAACCCAGCATGAAAGTATAGGTGTGGGCAAGGTCAGCCTGGAATCCGAGGGATTCCGGCATGCCAACCTCCTCCATCAGAGCAAGGGCGGCTTTCCATGAGTGCAGGCCCGCCCAGCAGACCTCGCCTTCGGCGGCCAGGCGCTCGCCGTGGTCAGCAGCGATCTTCGCAGCTTCCTTGAAGGTACCGGCAATGGTCTTGAGGTTGGTATCCGGATCCTCCAGGAATTTGGCCACGCCAAACTCCGCGGAATCAATTCGGATGACACCGTATTTACGGACGCCGTGGTCGTTGAAGACTCCCGCGATGCGGCAGGCCATCCTCACGGCCGACAGGAATTTCTCCCGCTGTTCCGCGTCGCCCATGGCCGAATCCCCGACCGTGCCCGGCCAGACCGGTGCTACAAGTGAGCCGACGTTGAAACCATATCCCGCAATCATGTCAGCAATCTTTTTAAGCTCGTCGTCGCTGGCGTTAGGGTCGGTGTGCGGCAGAAAAAGGAAATAGTCAATCCCGTCGAATTTCTGGCCGTCCACTTCCGCCGCGGCGGTCAATTCGAGCATATGTTCGAGACTAATCGGTGGCTCCTGGCCTTCCTCGTTTCCTTTGCCGACCAGGCCGGGCCACATGGCGTTGTGAAGTTTTGGGAGGGTATCCGAACTCATATTTAGCTCCTTATTATATTGACTATTTATCAGGGTTCCCATTTCGCAACAGTAAAGCGAAATGGGGTCCCTTATTGAATATTGACTATTCGAGAATTATCAAGAGCATAATTAGTCAATTGAAAATAGTCAATAGTCAATATCAAGACTTTTCTTTCCGACTGATAGCCACTTCAAGCGTCTGATCCTCGTTGACAAGTTGTCTTTTTGCCAGTTTAATTTCGACTCGGCCGTCTTTGAGTGTATGAATACTCTTAACGACCATTTTATCCAATGTAACCGTTACTCCGGCAACGTCAAAATCTTCCGGAATCGTAAAGGCAAGAGATTCGACTCTCAGCTTGCCCCAGCGTACCGTGATCTTCTCACTCTGCAGCTTTTCGTCCCGCTTCTGAGCAAATGTTCCCCACCCCTCAGCAGCGGTAAAAGCAGCAGAGAAATTCTCGGGCGTAATCCTTGGTGCAAAGCCAATATGTCCTTTCGGGCCATGATACTCATAGCCGGCTAATGCCGTATAGACACCCCAGCTTGCCATCGCTCTTGCGTAATGGTCGCCGCACTCAACCTCGTTGAAGGGATTGTGCTTCGATGGGTGATAGCGCTCCTGAATGCCGTTACAGATTGCCAATGCTTCATCTACCATTCCCTCCCAGACCATGTGACCTGCGACCTGGTACTCGATTCCCGTCCATACCTCGCTTTTATACCGGACTCCTTCTTTTATATATTCGCTCTTAGGCCAGGTACAGGTGAAAAGACCGGGCTCACCGGCTCTGGCAAACCATCGCTCCGGCTTATGGGCGGCATTGTACGGCCCGACATCAGGCGCCCAGTTGTACTTCCATACCGACTGCAGGGCTTTTTCAACATAATCTTTCGGATAGATATATCCAAGGCCAAGCTGGTGCGCCCAGCCCTGGCCGAAAAGCTGGTCGGACAAGCATCCTTTGGCATACTGATGCTTAGGATGCTTCTCAAGATCCACAATCTGGATGAAATATTCTCCGTCCCAGAGCTGCTCTACCGAAAGCTTGCTGCCGCTCTCGAATATTTTCCGGCAACGTCTGGCAAACTGCTCGTCGTCCATGTCTTTTGCCATTTCCTCGCCGGCACGAAGAGCAGCAAGATATAACGAGCCGACAAACGTATTCGGTCCTTCGAAATTGATGTCGTAGGTATTGTGCTGGCTGACCTCGATAAGACCGTCATCGTTACCATCCCGGGCGATGGAGAATTCCAGTGCTTTTTTAATGCGGGGCCAGTTACGCTTCAGGAAGGAATTATCGGCGGACATCTGGTGCTCTCGGTAGGCCTTGAGTATGGTGCCGCACTGGCCGTCGGCGGCGTAGGCGCGGTTGCTCCGGAAACCAACCAGGCCGCTATCCGGATCGAAGCCCTGCCCGAAATCCTGCATCTCTCTTGCGCTGCGTTCAAGCTCGGGAAACAAACGGGCCGGAGCGTGAGCATAGTTCCATACGTGGGTGCAGGTGCCCTCACAACAACCGACACCTTCCCACGCCCAGAACCGGCCACTCTCCCACCACTGGCACGTCCCGGTAGCCAGGTTAGAAACCGTCGAATGCAGCCGGAACAGCAGCCATCCGGGCAGCGTGCTGTCCGCGTAAAAAATCCTGTACCATTTTGCTGTATTACTCGTAAGACGGCTCCAGTCATCTCCAACGTAATGAGCAACCTCGGCGGCACTGTCGAACCGATTGGCGTATTCATGGCCGTGCTCATGGTTCGGAAAGAACCAGGTTAGAATAAAATTAAAGGTATGCCTGCGGAACGGCTTCAATTCTATAGTTCGGGTTGTTAAGGCTGTACTTCGTCTTTCGGTTACAGGATATGAAACGTCCTGTTCGGCGTTGAGCTTTATATCCCTATCACCAATCGCTTCGAGCAGTGTCTGAGCTTCCTGAGGTGAAGCGCTCCGTCCCAAAAGGGCCAGCACCATCGAGCCATAATCGGGAAGTTTTTCAATCGGCCCCACAGGCCCTTTGTGCGGCTCATCCGAAAGTTCGATTTCGTCTATGTTGATATGACCCCATCCGCCGGAATGTTTATCTACAATCTCAATTTGTGCCGTCTTGCCTTCAAATTCCCGCAAGTTCCAGAAATACCATTCGAGCTTCTCGTTATTCTTGCCGGTCGCTGTGCGTACAACCTTGCCGCCTATAATCAGATTGATACAAGTCTGGCCGGCATGACCGCCGCCGCCAATTAAAAAGTTTATGAACTTGCGGGAGATTTCAAAAGATGGCGACATTAGTGTACCATGTGGTCCATCTCCACCTAAGAACGTATTGACAAGGCCTTTGCCTTCAAAGCCGCTGACTTGTTGCTGGCTCGTAAGTGTGCCTTTTGCCGGGTATTTCCCGAAGGCCTCTCCAGTGGCTATCCATTGTCCATAATCCGCGCTTTCAAAGTCGGCCAGCACGATTTTCGTCCTCTGCTCGACGGCCCCTTCAGGTAAAGGGGCTTTCTCGGCCGTATGCACGATTAACGTCCGCTCTTTTTCATTTACGATTCGGCTTCGGCGCAAAGCGTGCACCGCCTTGGCCGAATCAATCAGCACGGCATTCTCAAGCCAGCCTACAATACCAGTCGTGACAGTCTCATTGGAACGATTCTCCAGGCTGATCGCCAACATTGTTGCCGGCAGTGCGGAATCTTTAGCGTTCAGTGGAATGAAAGGCGACGAGCACGTTATCCTTGTCCTAATGGGAAATGAACTGTCCGAATATCTTATCGAGGCAATGGGATATGAAGCGGAGCAAACAACGCTCCCGAAATCTCCGTCCAATATTTTTGCGGAAGTTTCACCTTCCTTTTTCACGAACACGGCAAAGCCGGAATCGACGGGCGAATCCGGCCTGTATGTCGTATAACAGTCCGCACCGTAGCCGGTAAAAACGTGGCGGTTGAAGATTTGCCAGAGGGCGAAAGTGCCGTCGCCCCTGATATATAGCTGGCCCGCTCCGATACCGCCGACCGGCATTCCGATAGTATCAAGATCTTTGCCGCTATAGAACTGCTCTGATCCCCGTTTAATAAGCCCTTTCACCTTATCCGGCGAAAGCCCCTTATCAGCGGGAACAAGATGCTTCGGTCGCTTCGTAACGGCCCATGCTGTGTGCCGGGCCGCCGGAAAACAACTGAAAACCATAATTCCAACAACTATCATTCGTAATGTTCTCATCTTTCAATCCCTCTTACATGTTTTATCTATGACACAATTTCACTTACCAGTTCCGGGCCTCAAGTGCCCCACTTTCCAAGTTTAATTATCAGAAGGGTCGGCTCTACAATATGCAGGTTATTCAGCAACGGCTCGGTGTACTTGATGTCACCGTACTCGGCCTCGTTGAAATGGTGCTGCTTGCCCACATGGTTGTTCCAGTCCACGCCTTCGGTCAGGAAACCATGCCGGCCGTGATGGTGTTTGGCAATCGCCCGCAGGATAGTTAGCCCATCGGCAAGATATGACTCATTATTAGTGTCGCTGTAAGCTTCGAAATACGCCAGCGCCGCCTCGGCATTCTCCCAAAGATACGAAGTATCCCAGCTCTTTTCCATATAGAGCAGACCTTTGGTCTGTACGCCGTTTCTGTCTTCGACCATCTTGAACTGGTCCAGGCCGGCAAGACATTTTTCATAAGCAAAATTGCTTATTGTCTCGTCATCGAGTAATTTGGCCGCCTCTCGCAGAACACGAAACGCCACAGAATACGCAACGTTTTCATGCTCGTCATACGTATCGTGATTAATGCTGCCGAATATCCCTCCTGCTTTAATGAACGCTCCGATCTTTGCTTTTATCTCATCTTTGTAATCGGCCAGACCACGCTGTGTAAGGCCTATATATAATTGAATGACAAACAGGCCGTCGGCACTTTTCTCGAAAAGAATGTCGCCGTCGCCGTATGCGTTTTGAGGGTAATGCTCCCCGTTCGGCTTGCAGCGCCGGGGATACCAGCCGTTGGACGTCGGTTTTATATTAGCTTTGATCCATCCGGCACATTTTGCGGCAGCCCTATGCATCTTGCTTTTTCTCTCACCCTCCAGAAGGTCGCCGAATATAAGAAGCTGATAGGCGATCTTCGCCATCGAGCCGGCACAGAACCAGTTGCTTTTATGCTGGTAATTGAGGCAGAATTCGTTCTTTGCCGTGTCGCGGTAGCCGGTGATGAATCCCGTCTCGTAATCGATGAATCCATCTTCAAGAACATGGTCCAGCAGTAACAAAGCTTTCCTGGCGAGGGCTGCATCTTTGTTATATTCAGCAAACATATAGAGTTCATAAGCCCCGCCGACGGCGTTGGCCGCCCAGCCCGGCCCTTCGAGATTGCCGAAATCATGCCAGCCCATGATATTCCCGTTCGGGTCTACAAAGCTCGATTTGCAGCAGAGTTTTCCTTTATAAGGAACCAGCGTCATCTCCGCAAACCGAACAGAATCCCGCACCGAATCGAGAATGGTGTATTTCGGATTCTCCGGAAGATAGAATCCCGCCTCGATATCCTGAAGTTTGATATAATCGAGTCCGAACATATAACTCTTCACGGCCTTTTCATTCGCACCGACAATCTCCACCCTCAATTTATGCTCACCTTTATCGAGTTTGTGAATTCCCATGTCCAGAGCGCCGGTTGCAATTACGCCGTTATTGAATAGGTCGATTGGCTTGCCGAGCTTTTTGCCGTCCAGGTAAAGTTGAACAATGCCGTAGTCAACCGCTTTTGTAAGTTGCATTTGCAGACGATACTTCGCAGTTTTATCAACAGATACAGCCAGATCGAGCGTAGCGCCAGGTTTGCCCTGTACCCACCACAAGTGAGCATCGCCGCTCCAATCGGGGCCGAAGCCGTACATGTCCTGTATGCTGGTACTACCTGCTGTCTTAGCGAGGATTTTCAATTTCTTGTTCTTCAGCGCGCCTTTGACTTTGAAAACTTCTATCTCGCCCCAGTAACCTTTTCGCTGCTCGACGGGCACCGGCTGGTAAGGATCGCTCTGTCCGGCGGCCTGGTACCAGTACACCGTAGAAGCATACAGCGTCGGTCTATCGTTCGGATAATACTTTTCGATGGCGGCCTCGAACGATTTCCGGAACGGAACGTTGTCGGTGATATGCCAGCGGTTCACGGAAACGTGGCCGCGATTATTCATGCTGATTGTCTGATTGTGATAACAGTTCTCGAAAAGAGTGGGATTGCACCAGGCGTAGCCGAAATAATCCTCAGAACCGGTCCCGATGGTAGAGGGGAATTTCTCGCCGTCCACGAAGAATTTCTCATCGCCCTCGCCCCACCATCCGCCGCGGGGATTCCACACGTGCAGCATAACGCCGCAGAACCGCCCCCTCCCTTCGGTCTTGAGCATCGTCCAGTCAATCGCCCGGCGTTCGGGCTCTTCCGGCAAAAAAGCATCTCGATGCCACTTGGCGTGAAACCGGCCGAGTTTCCCGGCGTCGCTCTTAAGAGGTACATGAACAACCTCCAAATGTATTTCCCGTTCCACTGTGCTAGCATTCTGAATCATAACTTCCGCTTGCTCTGCAAACGGCATGTACCAGTGGCAATACCACCAGCCATCCTTTGTCAGCCCGCATGGCAGCGAGAGATACGGATTGGCCCCGGCCGCCGTGCCAAAGAAATCTCCAAACGGTGCCCACACGCTGGGTGTCTCCTCGCCGTCCCAGCGGATCCGTAGGATCATTTCACGCAGGACGGTCCGGTCATCAGGAGAGGACGGCAGGTTATCCACTTTGGCGCGGATGGTCGTAATGGCCCCGGGGCCGTCCAGCATCAAACCGGACAACTCTTCACCGGAGACTTTCAGAAACACCTTATTGACCGATTCGCCTCCGCCTGGTCGAGGCATGAACGGACCGGGATTGCTGAGAATCTCGTTGGCCTCGTCGAGCGCCTTCGATTCGGCAGCGGAAAGTTCACGCTTGAAAGTCGGCAGAATCGTCCCCTCTGGATACTTCGTATAGGTGAAATGGTAATACGCGCCCCACTTTTCTTCAGCCACTATCTTGCAGGATTTCTGGAAAGGGATCGGCACATAGCAATTCCGCCCGCGCGCGGTAGTGTGTACAAGCGCCGCACGTGTAAACGGTTCATTCTTACAGTTGAAGTAGCCGTCGAAAGGCAGATCGACAGCGGGCTGCTCGCTTCCATCGAGATATATCTTGACGTGTCCCTCGCCGGCCAGCGCCGACCAGATTCGCCAGATTACCGCCGGGCCTTCGATTTCTGCAAAGACCTGTCTGCCGTCTTCCCTTTTGATTATGCCGTCACCGTCGCCGTTTGCCGACCAGTCGATATATTTGCCGGAGGTGCTGTCATACTTGCTGCGCCGGTCATAGCTCGACCACTGGGCGCATTTTTCGCCGACAGCGGGTAGCGTCGCCAAATGCTCCAAATCGGTTAGCCTACTGACAAGGTCAACGTACGCTATTTTCTCGGCGGCGGTTGTTGTTGATACATGAACAACTCCAAAGAACATGCAGATTACAAAAATCGCTACGGTTGAGAATATGCAGGATTTTCTCATCCTTCACTTCCTTTCATTTTATGACAAACTTTGTAATCTTTGCAGGGTGCGAATTCCGTACGTCCCCGGGGGACGCCTTACAGCGGAGTCCCTAAGACAGCACACCATTTTCAAAGTTAGTGGCCCCCGCCAGCCATAAGCGAGGATGCCCCTACGCCTTATTAGCTGCATATTCTAATAGAAAAGCCCGCTCTTGCCAATGTATCATAGAAAATTCATTGGCAAAACGAGCTTCTTTTTAAAAAGTGATTTAAACGGCCTGATAGCTCAAGCAGCTTTGCTCAGTGTGGCAGCCTCAAGCGAAGCCTGGGGACGGATTCTCTGCCATCTACCATCCCCGAAGCCTTTGGCCTTGAGGCTGCCACACGATGAAATCAGATGTTATTGTCAGAATTTGTTACTCAGTTTTTTCCTGCCTGGCAGGTCGTTCCCTGCGCGGTCTCTCCCGGCCTTCACGAGGTTGCCGCACCGGCGGCCGCTCTCTGCCTACAGATCCACGCTGGATGCCCATAATCAGCTTATTGAGGCGGTCGGCAGTTTGTGTGGCTTTCTCTTTAATTGCCAGCTTGTGAATCGCCCTTAGCTCAATGAGTCTTGCCTCAGATATTGTCGCCGGCCTGCTCGACCCTCTGCCTCTGAGTTTGGCAAGCTCCTGCTCAATGGCCCTAATCGCTTTCTGCCGCTCTCTCATCGCTGTCATCATCTTCTCTCTCAGCTTGGTCCTGTCTTCTTGAGAAAGCTCACGAAGCTTGCTCCGGTCTTCCGGTATTGCAATCTCCACGGCTGCTTTTAGCTTGGCAACCTGTGCTTCGATCGCCTTGATCGCCTTGATTTGTTCATCACGATTCGCGCCAACGGGCCTGGAACCATATCTTTCACGCATTTGGTCCCGAAGCTTTGCCCTTTCCTCATCGGACATATTCTCGAATTGTTTTCTTTTTTGCTCCATCTCGGCTATGAATTTCTCTCGCTCTTGGGGCGACATATTCCGTAATCTTTCCCTCATATTCTGCCGTTGCTCTGTCTGCACGGCTTTTTCATCATCCTGCCCAAAAGCATTAAACGCCGCAATCAGAAAAGCCGAAACAATAGCGATTAAAATTACATACCTTTTCATATCATTATTCTCCAAAAATAGTTAAATTCTTGCCCAGTTACCCTAATCGGCCAAAAAGGGCTTTTTCTCTTGATAGGATATCAAATTCATCTAAAAACACAAGCTTTTCAGCCGGTTTTCGAGGTTTATCGCCCTTAAAAAGCCCAAAAGCGCGATTTGGCTTTAGATTTCAGACCAAAGCACAGAAATTGGCTTTGTTTGGCTTTGCTTTTCTTGACAAAATCCGCCTAATATTCTGACGTAATTCCTTTCTTGATAGAAACTTGTGTCTATTTCGCTCTTTCATAAATTGGCTTTGTTTTTTCAAATGACTATTAGCCGCAGAGGCACAGAGGTCACAGAGAAACCAGTTCATTTATTATGTGTTATCGATTATTCATTATTTTCAATTTTCCTTTCAAATCACAACATACTACATACCACATACGAGTATACGACCGGCAATCGAAAAAAGCGGGCATTTTTCGGCAAATTCTTTAATAATCTCCATGATACGGCGTCCTTTACGCTTTCGCGTGTTGAATGCTGCGTAGTGCGTACTGGGTGGTAGATTTAATTCTCTTTAGGCAGATTTGCTCGCCACTGGTTGGCTTTTTCCGGCTTGTTCCAGGCTTCGTAGAGGTCGATTAGGGTGTTAATTGAATCTAATGTGTGTGGGTGAGTATCGCCGAGTTTGAGGCGACGGTGTTTGAGTGTTTCCTGAAGCAATGGTTCTGCTGCCTCGTAGTTTCCTTGCGCCTGGTACAGTTTAGCAAGGTAGGTCATTGTCAGGCGAGTATGTATGTGTCTGTCGCCCAGTCGCTCTCGCTGTTTCTCCAAGCTAATCCTGTAAAGCTCTTCTGCCTCATCCTCTCGACCCTGCTTCTGATAGAGTTGGGCAAGACTTGTGGAGTATTGGAGTCTCTTCGGATCTTCTTGTTCTGCCTTGGTAATTCCGGGCATCTTCAAGAATAGCTGCTCGGCCTCATCATAGCGACCCTGATGAGAATATACACGAGCAAGATTGACGCCGGCATAGCCAATCTTGACTTTACCCGACCAATCGCCCCCTAGTTGCTTGAGGAAGAACTCCTCCGCCTCCTCGTATTTGCCCATTCTGGAGCACAGGCAACCAAGCGCGTTAAGGAAACCCCCTTCGTTACCACCCTTTCTGCGGACGATTGTGAGCGCCGTGCTCCAAAGGCGATGAGCATCCTCCTCCCTGTTGTGACCTGAGTAAATCCAACCAAGATTGTGCATCTGCTTGATCGTTTGTGGGTGTTCTTGGCCGTAGTGCTCCTCGTAAAGTCGCAGCGAGCGCTCGAGATGTGCCTCGGCCTTATCCAGTTCATCGAGCCTGTAATATGTCCAGCCCACATTTGCTCGGAGGGATGCCTCAACAAGAGGCTGGTCAGCAAACTGATCCTCCAGGTTATGAGACACAGTGTCAAAAACTTCGCCGATCGTGGTTTCGTAAGACTCGGCGTTTTTGATTGCATCCAAAACGCTAACTCTAAGGAATGTGGCTATGGTCTCTGCATCGGCGCGGGCGCGCGCTTGGCCGATTGCAAGATTAGTCGATATTATGGTACCGACGATGGATACCGTCAGTACGGCCAGTGTGCCTGCGGCCAGTGCCTTGTGGCGGCGTACAGTCTTCTTCAAACGATAAATAGTGCTCGGTGGTCCAGCGATTAAGGGAGAACCGTTCAAGTAGTTCTCAATATCATCGGCAAGTTCCGAAGCCGAGCGGTAACGCTCGGATCGTTCCTTGCGCATTGCCTTAAGGGGAATCCATTCGAGTTCCTTGCGCAGATGCTTTGCTAATGTGTTAATTTCAGTCCGCCTGTTTTGGGCAATTTGTTCAGCCTCTTCGCCAAGTTTTGTCAGTCGTGTGCTCGGTGTCTTGGGATCGGTTTGGCGAATTATCCTGCGGATGTTGTCGATTCCGCTGTCGCGGAGCTTTTCAGATTCGAACGGCAGAACACCGGTAAGCAGCACATAAAGTAAAACTCCCAATGAATAGACGTCCGAACGGGTATCTATATCCTCAGTAGCCATATCGGCCTGCTCAGGGCTCATATACTCAGGGGTGCCCAGCATTTGGGTATCTTCAGTAGCAAGCGTGCGTTCGGTCAGCGGTTTGCCGGTGGCCTTGGCGACGCCGAAGTCGATTATCTTGGGAGTCGCCTTGTCATCCTCGGTCGAAACTAAGATGTTCGACGGCTTGATATCCCTATGGATAATCCCTTTCTGATGGGCGTGCTGCACGGCCTGACAGACTTGAACAAACAGTCTAAGCCGGTCTTTAATTGTCAGCTTGTGAAAATCGCAATAGTCGGTGATTGGCATCCCTTTGACATATTCCATTACAAAGTATGGTCTGCCGGTCAGTGTAAGACCTGCATCATATACGCCGGCTATATGTGGATGCTGCATGAGTGCCAAGGCCTGTTTTTCTGCTTCGAAGCGAGCGATTACACGCTTTGAATCCATGCCGGGCTTGATGACTTTCAGGGCAACCTGGCGCCTGACGGGATCCTCCTGCTCGGCCAGATATACGATACCCATGCCGCCTTCACCCAGGACACGCAATAATTTGTATTTGTCGATTCTTCCGCCGGGCTTTTCTGTGAGTGTATCCAGAGATACAGTTTGTGCGGCTTGATTTTCATCATCCGGCGGTTCCAGGGCGAAACGCAGCAACCTGTCCAGATTGTCTGATTTGGCACCGAATATGGTGGTGTCGTCTTTCATGATGGCTCCGAGATTCATCTTATACGGCATCAACTATAAAGACAAAGTAGTTCTATTACTATTTCCGTAACAAAGTCTTAAATCTCGCTCTTTTTTTCGAAAAATTTCAAAATTTCTTTCAATTCTTCTTCCACGACCTGGCCGTCAAGAACTGTTTGGCGAACCTGTTTCTTTAGTACACTTTGAAATCGCCTTTTAACGGTCTCAAGCATATGAGATGCCGTAGCTTCATCTGCAATACTGTATCGTCTGCACATTTCTTTGATTGAAGCCGGCTGTTTATTCTCAAGGAGGGGCTGTAATAAGCGGTCTCTGAAGACATACCAGTGGTTTTCCATCCCTTCTTTGAGATAGCTTTCTTTTACTTCCGAGAGGGATCGCTCCAGCAGGTCCGCTTTCCATGTATAATTAAATGCCTCGGCCGGATCAAATTCGTCAATAACCTCAAGCAGAGCAGGCAGATCGGTGATATCCAGCGGTACAAGCTTATCTTTGGGTATGCGTTTTTGGGCCGACTCTTTTCGATGATCATCGACCACATAGTGATTCAGGGCACAAAGAAGCAGCGTTCGAAAACTTCCTTTCGATGGATCGGCGCGGTCAATCAGGTCCCGATCCAGAACGACTTCGTGGAAAAAGCCCTGTGTCAAATCCTTGGCTTTCTCGTTATCATAACCCTTACAGCGCAGATAACAGTAGGCCGGTTTCCAGTATCGCTCCAAAAGCATTCCAATCAGCGTACGTTCTTTGTCGCCGTGCTTCTTGATGTCTTCGAGCATCGACCAGTGGGTGGTCAGAAACTTCTGCCCTGCTCCCCCTATTTCTGTCCAATCGCGGTTTTCCATTTTTATAGCTATGATGTTGTATTAAATAGACGAAATATCCTCTTTGCAGCAGGATTAATTATATACGAATACAGGCCAAAAATCAATCATTTCAGCAAAAACACGACACTATCAGCACTTTTTTCAAAAAATCTCACCAAATCATGCGAGATTGATAATTTCTTACGGAGATATAGATGAAACGATGGTTAGTTTGCAGAACAGAATTCTATGTTTATTGCCTAAAAAGGCAGAAAGGAAGGTGTAGTATGAATGTTTTGAACAATACCAGAATTAGATTAGTAGTCGTCGCGTTTATTACTGCTATAGTAATTGGCGCTGACATTACGAAGGCGGATTTCGTTGTATGCGATCCCAGGCCGGTAGACAAAGCCATCAACAGCCAAGGTGCCCGACACCCTGGCGGATGTAGTTTTCTACACGATGGCTTGAAACTGTACTTCACTTCCGGGCGCGACCCGAACAACTCGAACGCGCGAGATCTGTGGGTCTCCGAACGGGAATCGCCAGACGCCCCCTGGGGCGAGGCCGTCAAACTGGGACCCAATGTAAGCAAACCGACGGCCAACGAAGGTTATCCGGCCATCTCGCCGGATGACCTGGAATTGTATTGGGAGGAGTATCGGTACGGCGCTAGTGGATACCACTGGATGCGCTCAACCCGTGCCTCGAAGGACGATCCGTGGGGCCTTGGCGCTGACTTCACCGCCCTCGGCAACGGGGGTCTTGACTTCGCGCCGGATGGGCTCAGCGTCTACTTCAGTGACTCGCGGGCTGGAGGGTACGGTGATAGGGATATCTGGGTCGCCACGCGGGCGACAACGGACGACGAGTGGGGCGAACCGGTGAATCTCGGACCGAACGTGAATGACGCTGGCGGACAACTCCAGCCGAGTATCTCGAGCGATGGCCTGGCCCTGTTCTTCGCGGACTGGACAGCTAAAGGGATCTTCATGTGTACCCGAGCCACCGCAAACGATAGTTGGGGGCCGCACATGGACCTCAGCCCGGCTGTGAACCTGCCGCGGGCGCGCAACCCGGAGATCTCCCCGGATGGCTCGAAACTCTATTTCAGCTCCCCAGACTCACCGGTCTACTGGCAAATCTCCCTCAAGCCCGTAGTGGACTTCGATGATGATGGGCAGGTCGGTATGAGCGATTTGCTTGCCATGATCAGTGCTTTGGGCACGGATGAGCAATTGTACGACATTGGCCCTATGCCCTGGGGCGACGGGGTAGTCGATCGGGCCGATCTGGAGGTCTTCATGGAGCATTGGGGCGAGAAAACACCCAGCTACATCGTGGTGGACGACTTCGAGAACTACATCGACTGCTACGACGAGCAGACGGGTGCCGGCCCGACCATCTGGAACACATGGCTCGACAGCTTTGTCAACGGCACTGGTTCTCTATCCGGGTATGAGTTCTCGGCCAGAGGCACCTTTGGTGAGACTTTAATTGTACACACCGGTCGCCAAGCAATGCCATTTACATTCGACAACGACGGTACACTATTTGATGGGCGAGAGGATGAAATGACAGGACTTTTATTATACTCTGAAGTCTATCGAACTTGGACCGAGCCTCAAGACTGGACAAGAAGGGGCGTCGTAGTCCTGACGCTATGGCTCTATGGCGAACCGGATAATTCAGCCGAACCGTTCTACGTTGGTCTGGAAGATAGTGCGGGCAACCGCAAAGACATCACTCACCCCGATCCTGCGGCGCTGACCGTCAATGATTGGCAGCAATGGAGTATTCCTCTGGCCAATTTCACGGATGTGGATCTTACTGCAATCAAGGTCATTTACATCGGCGTTGGCAATCCAGCCGGCAATCAACCGGGCGGTTCAGGTCTGGTGCGCATAGATGACATTGAATTGCACCTTCCGGCAACGCCATAAAGGTTGCTTAATCGACAATGTTCGCATCTACGACAGGGTATTGGCCGTGGAAGAAATCACAGTCATAGTACAGTAGGTTACTCAAGATGATAAGTAAGAAATAGAATGAACCTGCCCCGAGGGTATCGGGGCAGATCGTTTAATTTGCTGCTGTGTTTGATATTCTGGATACTCGATACCAGTCACTCGATGCTCCTTGAAAATCGAGAATCAAGAATCAAGCATCGAGAACAATTTGACGGCTACTGTTGGCCGCCCGGCCTTCTGCCGCGGAAAAATCTGCCGAAGCCTCTGGATGCCATCCTGGCAAGAAGCTCGGCGGTCTCTTTGGCTTTCTCTTTTTCCGCCATTTCCTGGATCGGCTTGATGTCGGCAGTGTTGATTATTATAAAGCGCGCATCTTCTGCTCCCTCGGGTGCTCTTCGGCCTTGAAGGGCGGCAATCTGAGTAATGATTGCTTGAAGCGCATTCCGCCTGTCCGTCATACTCTGTCTTAGTTTGTTCCTTTCTTCCTCGGAAAGGTCCCGAAATCCGCCCTGAGGTCTCTCTACCTGGATCGCAGCTTTGAGCTTGGCCACCTGCTCCTCGATAGCCTTGACGGCTTTTTCCTGGTCTTCGCGGCTTAAGCGTGCTCCAAAGCCTCTTTCTCGCATCCGCTGCCTGAATGCGGCCCTTTCCTCCTCGGACATGTTCTGCCATCTTTCCCGCATGGCCTCCCGGTCCTGTGCCTGACCGAACGAAACCATGACTAATGCCAGAACCACCAAAAGGATAACGGCTGGAATTGCATACTTTTTCATTGTGTTAGCCTCCAAAAAATAAGTGAATAAGTTCCTTTTCAGCCAATCCCCACTGCGGAAATCAGCATTCGTTCGTTAGATTCATTATATATGGACGCAAACCGGGCGTTATTTATTGCGGTTATCTGGAAAAAGTCGCGAAATCAGCGTAATTAAAGCGCGCCTTTGACTTCAGACAGAAAAGCAGAAACTTCAGCAACGATTTTGTCCGTGTCGCCTAAGTTTTTCTCGATTAACCCGACGATTTTCGAGCCGATTATTACGCCGTCGGCCCCGGCCTTTGCGACCGACGCTGCGTGTTCGGGCGTGCTGATTCCAAAACCCACGCAGACCGGCACATCGGTCAGACCTTTTAATTTGCTGACCAGCCCTTCCACCGTATCGGAGAGTTTTTCCCTGCTGCCGGTAACGCCTAATACCGAGACAGTATAGATGAAGCCTGTTGTTTTGGAAGCGACAAGTTTAATCCTCTCGGTGTCGGTGACCGGTGTAGCCATAAAGACGGTATCAAGTCCCGCCGAGGAGGCGGGGCCCGTAATTTCATCCGCATCGTCAATACTCAAATCAGCGATTAAAACACTGTTGACGCCGGCCTCGTGGAAATCATTAAAGAATTTTTCGACGCCGTACTGGTAAACCAGGTTGTAGTACATCAGCAGGCCGATTGGAATGTCCTTGTATTGTTTGACCTGCCGGATTAGCTCCAGCGCCTTTGCTACATTCATTCCGGCTCTTAGTGCGCGGATGTCGGCCTTTTGGATCGTCGGGCCGTCGGCAATCGGGTCGGAGAACGGGATACCCAATTCCAGAATATCCGCCCCGGCATCGATTGACGCTTTAATGACGGCAAGACTCGTGTCGAAATCCGGGTCGCCGAGCACAAAGAACGGAATTAATGCCGTGCTGTTTTGCTCTTTCAGTTCCGAAAAAACCTGCTTATATGTCTTCATTAATAAATCCTTCTTCGAAGTATTAATCATTCATAAGTGGTCTGTGTTTTTCCACGATTGAAACATCTTTGTCGCCCCGGCCGGAGAGATTGACGATGACGACTTGCTTTGGGTCTACTTTGCCCTTGAGACTGACAAGATACGCCAAAGCATGTGCGCTTTCCAGTGCCGGCAGGATTCCCTCGGTCTTCGAAAGCAGCTCGAATACGTCCAGCACATCTTCATCTTCGGCGGCTACGTATTCGGCCCTTCCGGTATCTTTCAGCAAACAGTGCTCCGGCCCGACAGCAGGATAATCCAGTCCGGCACTGACCGACTCGGTCTCATCGACCTGGCCTTCGGCATCCTGGAGCAGATAGGCCTTTGCACCGTGCAGGATTCCAACACGGCCGGCTACTAATGTCGCTGCGTGTTTGCCTTCGCTAAGGCTTCTGCCGCCGGCTTCGACGCCTATTAGACGAACGTTCTTGTCCTCGAAAAATCCGGAGAAAATGCCGATAGCGTTGCTGCCCCCGCCGACGCAGGCCACGACCATATCGGGAAGTCTGCCGATCCTCTCGAGACATTGCTGGCGGGTCTCCTTGCCGATGCAGCTCTGGAAATGCTTTACAATGGTCGGATACGGATGAGGTCCGCATGCCGAGCCGAACAGATAGAACGTATCTCTCACGTGAGCCGTCCAGTAGCGAAGGGCGTCGTTAATGGCGTCTTTTAATGTCCCCGTGCCTCCCTCGACACCGATGACCCGGGCACCACAGAGTTTCATCTTGTGGACGTTGACGCTCTGCCGCTCGATGTCGGTGACGCCCATGAAAATTTTGGTCTCCATCCCGAACAACGCGCCGATCATAGCGGTGGCCAGGCCGTGCTGTCCGGCGCCGGTTTCGGCGATAAGCTTGGTCTTGCCCATATATTTTGCCAGAAGGCCCTGGCCCAGCGTATTGTTGACTTTGTGCGCCCCGCCGTGCAGCAGGTCCTCGCGTTTTAGATACACGTTGAAGCCGACGTATTCGCTGAATCTCTTCGCATAATAAAGCGGGCTGGGCCGGCCGGCATAGTTTTTCGAAAGCTCCTCAAGCTCGGCCACGAACTGCGGGTCTTCATAAAAGCGATAAAAAGCCTCTTCCAATTCTTCCAGTACCGGAATCAGAACCTCGGGGACATAGAAGCCGCCGTAATCTCCGAACCTTCCTCTGTGTTTCATATTTACCCTCTTAAATGTCGTATATTATCGAACAGTTTCTTCATTTTGCTGTGGTCTTTTTTGCCGGGCTCAGCTTCGATGCCGCTGCAGACATCGATTCCGTACACTCCGAGCTTAACCGCAGCCGCGGCGTTATCGGGATTTACCCCGCCGGCTAAAAACACACGCTTGCTGATGTGACCTATCACGTTCCAGTCAAACGTCAGTCCCGTGCCGCCGTATTTATCAGGATCGAAGGCGTCCAGCAAAACTGCATCTGTAAAGAAGCTGTCCGCCTTTTCAATATCCTTCTGGTCTTTGACGCGTATCGCTTTCATTGTTTTGACACTGTGAGAAAGCAGCAACCGGCAGAATTCCGGATCTTCGTCGCCGTGCAACTGAACCCAGTCTAAATGACATACGGCGTTAATCTCATGGATTTGCTCGACCGAAGCATTCACGAAAACGCCGGCGGTGTCTACAAAAGCGGGTAATTTATTGATAATGATCTCAGCTTTTTGAGGCGTGACATACCTCGGGCTTTTCGGATAAAAATTGAAACCCAGCAAGTCCGCACCCATATCCATTGCCGCTACGGCATCGTCGATGTTGGTTAAACCACAGATTTTGACTTTCACAATCAACATATTTATTGCTTATTCGAAACTTCTATCAACTTCTCCAAGCAGACCGATGCATTGCCATCGCTGATAGAAGCCTCAGCCAGCTTGATCGCCGAGGCGAAATCTTCAGCCAAACCGCCGGCAATTATCGCTGCTGAAGCATTTAGTACGACAATGTCTTTGCCGATCCCTGTTTCTTCGCCTGCCAATATGTCTTTTATTATCTTTGCACTTGCCGCTGCATCGGCCACAATCAAATCGTCTATATCGGCCGGCTCGATTCCCAAATCCTTCGGATTTATTTGACTTTCCGTAATATCGCCGTCTTTTAGCTGTAGTATTTTAGTGACTGCCGCGGTGCTGATTTCGTCCAATCCGTCGCTATGAACCACCAGAGCAAAGCGAGTATCCAACATCTTCAGTGCCTCGGCCATCATTTCCATCAGGCCCTCTTCGGCTACTCCCAGCACAAGAGACGGAACACTAGCGGGATTTGCCAGAGGGCCCAAAATATTAAAGACCGTCCTGAAGCCGAGGCTCTTGCGTATCGGCTGAACAAATTTCATTGCCGGATGGAACATCGGCGCGAACATGAATCCGATTCGAGCCTGCTTTATACATTCGGCAACAACTTCAGGGCCGGGATCTATCTTTACACCAAGCTCGGCCAGCACGTCCGCCGAACCGCATTTGCTGGTGATAGCACGATTGCCGTGCTTTGCTACATATATTCCTGCGCCGGCTGCAACCAGCGCCGAAGCAGTTGAGACATTGAAGGTTTTTACCGCCGCACCGCCGGTCCCTACGACATCCACCATGTTTTCGATGCCGGGCTCGACTTTGACAGCGTGAGACCGAAGGGATTTCGCCAGGCCGGCGACTTCCGACGCCGTCGGCCCTTTGACACGCATCGCTGTAAGAAATGCCGCAATCTGGGGTTCGGGTACCTCGCCGGCGAAAATAATATCCAATAAACTCGTAGCCTGCTCGAAATCCAGGCTCTCGCCCTGCAGTAACGGCTTAATGTATTCGACTATTGTTGTCATCTGGTGACTCCTTAAACGCTGAATACTACGCCCTGATTTTTTCTGCGATTGACAGAACATTTTCGATTATCTTGCCGCCCGCCGGCGTCAGAATGCTCTCCGGATGAAACTGCACGCCGAATATCGGAAGCTCCTTGTGGCGTGCTCCCATGACAACGCCCTCGAACTCGGCGGTTTTTTCCAGGCACTCCGGCAGCTCCAGCGCGCAAAGACTGTGATAGCGTCCGGCCTGCAGCGGATTTTCGACTCCGGCAAAGACTCCTTCTCCATTATGGGTGACTCTTGAGGGTTTGCCGTGCATCGGTTCCGGGGCATGGCCGACTTTGCCGCCAAAATACTGCACGATGACCTGATGGCCCAGACATACGCCGAATATCGGCAGCCTGTCTTTGAAATAATCGACGGCGCCGATTGAGACGCCTGAGGTGTCCGGCGTGCCCGGCCCCGGTGAAATCACCAGCAGGTCCGGCTCGAATTCTTCGGCCACATTCTTGAGCTCATCAAGCCCGGTATCGGCGCGGTAAACCTTCGCTTCACACTCACGCTTACCAAAATCATCAACCAGGTTATACGTAAACGAATCGAAATTATCTATGAATAACACTTTTCTGTTCTTATCTTCCATAGGTCACTCCCTATTCGTCTTTCGCTTTTTTCCCGATGACTGCTCTTAAGCAGGAATTTGCTTTGTGCTCAGTCTCCTCGAATTCGGTTTTCGGGACGCTGTCATGAACGATGCCCGCTCCGACCCGGATATAAGCGGCATGGTCTCTGACCTGCAGGCTTCTTATCGTGATGCAACTGTCGAACTGGCCGTCCACGGTCAGATAGCAGACCGCCCCGCCGTAATAACCTCGCTTGGTTTTTTCGAGCCAGCGGATGATTTTCATTGCTTCAATCTTCGGCGCGCCGGTCAGTGTCCCCATATTCATCGTAGCAAGATATGCACTGAGAGCATCAAGCTCATCGGCCAGTGTGCCTTTTACATTGCTGACTAAGTGCTGGACCGATTCATACTTTTCGACCGTCAACAACTCAGTCACCACCCTGCTGCCCGGCCGGGCTACACGGGCGATATCGTTTCTTGCCAGATCGACCAGCATCATGTGCTCGGCCAACTCTTTGCGGTCTATTTTTAATTCAGCCTCGTACCTGAAATCGATATCGAGGTCGATTTCTCCTGCGACCCGGCCTCTTGGTTTTGTGCCTGCTATCGGTCTGATCTCGACGCTGCGGTCCTCGGTGCCGCTGACCCGCAGATTCAGTTCCGGGCTGGAACCCATCAGTATCGTATTAGGCGTGTTGAGATAAAACATGTACGGCGAAGGATTCAACTCTCGCAGGCGTTTATAAACATCCAGCGGCTCATCCGGGCACGGCTCGACCTTGGTCCTGCTCAAAACCACCTGGAAAATGTCGCCGTCAATAATATGCCGCTTGGCGGTCTTGACCATTGCCTCGTACTGCTGCTGGTCGGTATCCGTGGAAGCCGGGGGAATCTGGCCGGAATATTCCTTTCCTCGCGGCACATCGAACCGGGCGAGATTGCTGTAATAGTCAAAACACTCCTGGGCCTCGGCTATCACGGCCTCGCGGTCGCCGTTTGTTATCATAACATTCACGACCACGTAACCCTGGCCCTGCTGATGATCCATGATAAAGATATTGTCGGCAAAATAAAGCTCATAGTCGGGGTTACCCAACAAGTCCTCTCCACTGGCGGGGAGTTTCTCGAACTGGTCTATAAAATCGTAGCTAAGCGCACCGAGCAATCCGCAGGTGATACGGAACGGCTTGCTTGCAAGCTTGAATGCGAATGCTACCGCCCGCAGAACGTCCATCTGGTTGGTTGTTTTCAGACGTGTCTGCTCATCGACAAATTTCTGCGATTGTTTAATCCTGCCCGTGATTGCTTCGGCATCGAACTGCACGGATTCGCAAAAATCAAAGCGGGACCGGTCTGTCGACAGGAACTCTATCATCCGGCGACCGGTCTTGCTCAGGGCCTTTATTGTAAAGTCCGCGCCAGTACCGGTAAGATAGAGCGCCGGTTTTGCAGTCCCGAAGCTTAGCGCCGTATAACCTGCCAGGTGCTCTTTAGATTCGAACAAACAGCAGTTCTTAGCCCGGCCATAATCGCTGATCTTGGCAAAGAAGTCAACCGGCTCGGCCATGTCTATCCGCCTGACGATCGGCACAATCTGGCCCGGCTCGGCGCCATGTATTATATGTTTGTAATTTTCCATATCTCAAATCCTTTATAGCAGCTTTTTATGCTCTAACGGCTGAAAATACAAATAAAAAAAGCAGCCTGCCATTCCGACAGGCTGCATTATTCGCAATTCTAACAAATTTTTTTTCAGCAAATTGCCGCTTGCCTGCCGGATTTTATCCCACAGGCCACCACCAGTTAACGGTATTGTTGCGGTTAATTTGCCTCATAATATCTACATTAAACCAACTTTCGTCCGTTTTGTCAAGTAAAAAAAACAAATATTTGTCATCCGTCGCTTCCTTTACAGTCCGGCGGCTTTTCGGAGCTTGTCAGCCATATCGGTCTGCTCCCATGTAAAGCCGTCACCCTTTCGGCCGAAGTGGCCGCCGTAAGAAGTCGGCGTAAAGATCGGTCGGGCCAACTTTAAGTACTGGATCATCTTCTTGGGTGTCAGCGGGAAGAGTTTCCGGATTAGCGAGCTCAGCACTTGCTCGCTCACCTTTGAAGTCCCTGCCGTATCGACAAAAACAGAAACCGGCTCTGCTACACCGATGGCATAAGAAAGCTGCACTTCACAGGCGTCGGCCAGGCCCGCCGCCACTACATTCTTTGCGATGTAACGGGCCATATAACTCGCTGTCCTGTCAACCTTTGTCGGGTCCTTTCCGCTGAAGGCGCCTCCCCCGTGACTGCCTCTTCCGCCGTACGTGTCGACGATGATTTTCCGCCCGGTCAGGCCGCAATCCGCTTTTGGGCCGCCTTCTACAAATCTGCCGGTCGGATTAATATGAAAAATGGTCTTTTTATCAACAAATCGTTTCGGCAAAACGGGAAGTATCACCTTTTCGATGATTTGCTTTCTCAACTGGTGGTCCGAAACAGCCGGCGAGTGGTGGGTCGAAATTACTACTGTGTGAATACGTTTAGGCTTACTGTTTTCATATTCGATCGTCACCTGGCTTTTGCCGTCGGGTCGCAGCCACGGCAACTTTTTGCTCTGGCGCATCTTCTCCAGCCGGGTCGTTAGCCCATGCGCCAAATGGATCGGCATCGGCATCAGTTCAGGCGTCTCTTTGCAGGCATATCCGAACATCATCCCCTGGTCACCGGCGCCCTGCTCCTTGTGCCGGCCTTTTCCTTCGGTAACACCCTGTGAAATATCGGGACTCTGCTTTGCAATTGCCACCATAACGGCACAATTATCGTAATGAAAGCCGAGTTCCGGATCGTCGTACCCAATCTCCTTTATCGTATCACGCACAATCGTCGGAATATCGACAAGGGCCTTTGTTGTAATCTCGCCCGCTACCACGACCATGTCGGATTTTACCATTGTCTCGCAAGCCACCCTGCTCTTCGGGTCCTGCGCGAGCATTGCATCCAGAATCGAATCGGATATACGGTCGGCCACCTTGTCCGGATGACCCATTGTCACGGACTCGCTGGTAAAAAGATAATTGTTTTTACTGTTGCTTACTGATTTTTTCGCCATTTGTTATTTATCCTTTCTACGAACCATCGTTAATTGTCCAATCAAACGTCATATACTTGATTGTATAGTTACCTGTTTCAAGAAAACTAACTTTTTCTTTCGAAATATAATTGGTAATAAAGTTTAAGACAGCACGGGTTTGGGCCGGCTGGTCCTTAAATTTTCTGTCTATTGCAAACTTATGAACGAATTCCCTACCGTACCAGGAAGACTGAAATAAGGCTGATAAATAAACCTTCTGCTTTTCTCTGTCAATACTGAATGCAAGGGGGCTGGACAGAAATTTTTTGGTCTGTTCGTCCAGCTTTTCGCTTAGGTTGTGTCCATAGTATGGTTCATTTCTAAGCGGCGGGCTTGACAGGCAGGCATTAGAGACGGCAAAGAATACCCTGGGATCATCAAATTCGCCGCGGAAAAAACGCTTTTCAATCGTCGCAAAGGTGAATTCTTCATCCATAACAAGGAATTTATGACCGGCGATTTTCCCCTCGATGTGCCGGATGTTATTGGTGCCGCGATAGAAAATCGTAAGGATTCGAGATGACGGCTGAATAGGATAATTATCGGTAACCACCCTGAGCTTTTGGAGATTGTACACATTAATCCAGAAAGCAATTTTGTCCTCTCTGGACCATGATTCATATTCACCCGGGTCAAGCTTATCGAATTGTCGCAACAGTGCCCTTAGTTCTAACCTTTTTCTTCTGAGCCCTTTATAATCAACCATCCCGGTGTAATTGACAAATTCTTTAAGGATACCGGCACATTTATCATGAAAAGACGTAGCCGATACGGGTTTTTTATCTACCGGCTCGGTCTTAACAGACTCGACTTCGTTAGGCTCAGCCTCTAATATAACCATATCCGGCTTAGATTCAGAAGGTTCAACAGAAACAGGCTCAATAATTTTTGGCTCTACGGAACCGCAGCCGCTAATAAAAACCGACACTATCAGAAAAATTGTGAAAACAACAGGGCTTTTAGCCATGTTGGCCTTCCGAATTAAATCATAAAACCTTCGATTGTAAGCGTTCGTTATTTAACCATAGCATAAGGATTTAGGTAAAAAATGCAACGATTAGTCAGCCATTTTCGCCGCATTTTTTTGCAGAGAAACCTCAACCTGTATTACAGGCGTTTTAAAACAGCACGTGTGAAACTACTAAAAATAATCTCAAACGCTTATCAGCCTGTGAAATACATATATACCGCTACAATGATGACAAGCAAAATAACTGAGAATACAACATCAACCGTTGTCCAGCTCGACCGGGACTTTTCCTTATCTTCGAGGGTTGTTGTTCCATAGGTAAGGCCGTTTATCTTTTCATATGAAGGAGGCGCTGTCATATAGCTTACAGCAAACATCACAACTATACATACGATGAATATAACCAGGCTATAGTACTGGAAGAAGATGTTATTCATAATCCAGAAGAAGGAGCCTTCAGTATAACTGAAGTCATCGAATAGCGTGACCGGCGTATCTATTCCCATGCGAATCAAACCAAGAGCAAATCCGACGATCAATGCCGACAGGCAACCTTTGGCGTTGAGTCTTTTTACAAACACGCCAAAAAAGAACACTACAAAAATCGGGGGGGCAAGATATGACTGTACTCCCTGCAGATAATTATACAGACCCCTGCCGCCTCGGATGACCGGAATCCATAATAAGCCAATTAAAATCATGATAGTCATGGCTACCCGTCCGGTCCATACAAGCTTGTGCTGGGAGGCCTGAGGACGCAGCTTCGAGTAAAAGTCCATCGTGAAAAGTGTTGACGATGATGTAAAAACACCTGACAGAGAACTCATCAGAGCTGCCAATAAACCGGCAACCACGATTCCACGTACACCGGGCGGCAAAACTTTCACCACTAAAAGCGGAAATGCCTTCTGACTCTCATTTCGGAGTAGATATCTTCCGGTACTTTGTTCACTCTCTTCATAATTACCGGTTTCTTCATTAAGTAAAACAACCTTATCTTCTCCTGCTGCAAGTTCTTCTTTAACAGCTTCAACGCGGTTCTCACTGCCGAAAGCCCTTACAAGAGATGTATCATTTTGTACATATTCTTTGAAAGCTTCTTCATCACCTTGCTCTGCCAGTCTGATAACTTCTGCATTCTTAAGAAACATATAATCTTCAAGAGTTTTACTGTCAGCTTCTGAAACTATTGCTTCATTTGTGCCGGCACTTGGTGTGACATACCCTTTTTTGGCAAGAGCAAAACAAATCATACCGGGGATAATAAACAGAAAGACGGGAAGCAACTTGAAGAAAGCGGCACAAATCGAACCCTTTCGAGCTACTTTTTCATTCGGTGCCGTTAAGACACGCTGAACAATATACTGGTCCGTACACCAGTACCACAACCCGATAATCGGTGCGCAAAACAGCATTCCCAGCCAGGGATAATTATCATTGAAATACCAGGCCATACGACCTGATTCCATAACTGGAGCCCAGGTACCTTCAACATTTTTGGGCACCAAAGGCTTCCATAAATTAAACATATCCGAACCGGTTGTTTGATATAATTCTCCCCAGCCGCCCAACGCTTTAAGACCGAAATAAGTTACTAAAAGAGAGCCTATAACCAGAATAATCGCTTGTGCAGTTGCTGTATAGGACATTGCACGCATACCACCGAGAACAGTATAAAGACCTGTCAGCACGATAACCAAGATTGAACCTATCCAGAAACTATCAAGACCCATGAATGTAGCCGTAGGGAACAAAGCACTGAAAACTATACCGCCGGCAAAAATCCCGACAGCGATTTTTGTAAAGATATAGGCTATGAGCGAAATCATAGACAATACCCAGCGGGCTGCCGGCGAAAACCTTCTCTCTAAAAATTCCGGCATCGTATAAACCAGTGATCGGGAGAAAAATGGCACCATGATCCATGCTAGAACCAGCAGACACCATGCATGTAACTCATAATGAGCCATAGCAACACCGTCGGTTGCCCCGGAACCGGCAAGACCTACTACGTGTTCCGATCCGATATTAGAAGTAAAAATTGATGCCCCGATAACGAACCAACCGAGGTTACGACCGGCGAGAAAGTAATCATCAGCGGTGTCCTTACTTTTCAGGACGACCCACCAGACAATACCGAATAGTATGGCAAAATACACACCAATTGATATCCAATCCAGCGTAGTGAACGACCCTCCTACTTGTGCAAGAAGCCCAAATGATCCCATGAAAAATCCTTTCCTATAATTTGGTTTGTATTTTTAACAGGCTCAATCTAAATTTTGAGAAATTCTATCGGTTCACACGGCCTATTGCAACATATTCTGCTTAAAAGGGAGAATTTCTGATAAAAAGTCTTCATTTATCAAGAATAATAAAGATTAGACACTTGAAATTATTAACACAAGCACCTATTATCATCGACATTCGGGCTTTTTTAATCGAGAGGACAAATTATGGCATATACAATCGGTTTGGATTACGGAACTAACTCAGTGAGGTGCCTGATAGTCGATGTGGCCAGCGGCAGCGAAGTCGGCACGGCGGTATACGAATACGAAACAGGCGAAGCCGGTATAATTCTTGATTCGTCCGACCACAACCTGGCCAGACAAAACCCGGCGGACTATCTCAAGGGTATCGAGGTAACCATTAAAGCGGCAATCGCCGAGGCAAAGAAAGCCGTAAAGGATTTCAAGCCGGGCCAAATCATCGGCATTGGCATCGACACAACCGGCTCTACGCCGATCCCGGTTGATAAGAACGGCACGCCTTTAGGCATGCTCGATGCATTCAAGGACAATCCAAGTGCCCATGCATGGTTATGGAAGGACCATACAGGCCACGCCGAAGCAGCAGAAATTACTGCACTGGCTGAGAAAGAACATCCGGAATACCTCGCCAAATGCGGCGGGATATATTCCTCGGAATGGTTCTTCAGCAAGATTTTGCATTGCCTGCGAACCGACCCGGAGGTCTTCGACGCCGCCTATACATGGGTCGAACATGCCGACTGGATGCCCGCTATGCTTACGGGAACCCAGGCGCCGGACAAATTAAAACGCTGCCGCTGTGCTGCGGGCCACAAGGCCATGTTCAACGACGACTGGGGCGGATACCCGGAAGAAAAATTTCTCTCGAAACTCGATCCTAAACTCGGCGAACTTAGAAAAACACTCAGCGAACAGACGTACGCAGTCGATCAGGCGGCGGGAAATCTCACAGATGAATGGGCGGTGAAACTCAACCTTTCGGCAGGTATTCCCGTTGCGATGGGCGCTTTCGACGCTCACCTGGGCGCGGTCGGTTCCGGCATCGCTCCGGGCACATTAGTCAAAATCATCGGCACCAGCACATGCGACATGCTCGTGAGCGAATCGAGCAAGAAGCTGGCCGATGTCCCCGGCATCTGCGGCATTGTTGACGGCTCGATTCTTCCCGGCTTCTTTGGCCTTGAAGCAGGCCAATCGGCTGTGGGTGATATTTTCAACTGGTTCGTCAACTACATCCAGCCGGGCGGCCCCAAGACAGGCTCTCACGAAGCACTGACCGAAAAAGCGGCAAAGCTCAAGCCGGGTCAGTCCGGTCTGCTCGCTCTCGACTGGAACAACGGCAACAGAACCATACTTGTTGACCAGCGATTAACGGGCCTGCTGCTCGGCCAGACGCTGCATACAAAGCCTGAAGAAATCTACCGCGCTTTAATCGAAGCAACCGCCTTTGGCGCCCTGACGATTATTAATCGATTCGAAGAATACGGCGTCAAAGTCTCACAGGTAATCAACTGCGGCGGAATCGCCGAGAAAAATCCGCTGCTGATGCAGATTTATGCCGACGCAACCGGCAGGGAAATGAAAATCTCCCGTTCGGCACAAAGTTGCGCTCTTGGTTCATGTATCGCCGCTGCTGTGGTGGCCGGCAAAGCATCAGGAGGCCATGACAGCTTCGCCGATGCCCAGGCTGCGATGTGCGGCATTAAAGATGTTACCTACAAACCAATCGCCGAGAATGCCAAAGTATATGAGCAATTGTATGTTCTCTATAAGCAACTTCACGATGCCTTCGGGACAGAGGACTTCTCAGGCAAAATGGCAAATGTTATGAAAGAACTTTTAACTATCAAAGACAGCGTTCAGGACTAAAGGAAGCGGCATGGAGGATGAACTCAAACAAGCCGTCTGCGAGGCAAACATAGAGCTTCAAAAACACAAGCTGGTCATTTACAGTTGGGGCAACGTCAGCGGAATAGACCGCTCGACAGGTTTAGTCGTCATAAAGCCCAGCGGAGTATCATACGATCAACTAACACCCGAGAAAATGGTGGTGCTTGACCTTGAGGGAAAAATTATCGAAGGAACTCTTAATCCCTCCTCGGACACGCCGACCCATCTCGAACTATACAGAAATTTCGACACCATCGGCGGGATATGCCATACACACTCACCAAGTGCAACGATGTGGGCACAAGCCTGCAAAGAAATCCCATGCTTCGGCACAACTCATGCCGACAATTTCTATGGCCCCGTCCCGGTAACCGAAGTCATGACCGAAGAGGAGATAAAAGACAATTATGAGTTAAACACCGGCAAAGTTATCGTCCGTCGATTTGACGGCCTGGATCCGATGCAGATGCCGGCGGTACTTGTTGCCAATCACGGGCCGTTCACATGGGGCGCTGATCCTGCCGCCGCTGTTGAACAGAATGTAGTGCTTGAACAAATTGCAGCAATGGCTCTGGGCACCATTAAAATCAATCCCAATCAGAATCCCATCAACATATCATTGCTGGAGAAGCACTACCTGCGAAAACATGGGGAAAATGCATATTATGGACAGCCTCGGGGCTGAATCCCGGGTAATATTTAGGAGAGAAGAAAATGAAAAAAATAACATTCGGCGTCATCGTTGGAAACCGCGGCTTTTTCCCCGATGCTTTAGCAAAAGAAGGACGAAAAAACATACTTGGGACACTAAAGAGTAATGGCTTCAATTCAGTCGCACTTTCCATGCAGGATACGAAATACGGCACGGTTGAGACTTTCGCCGATGCAAAAAAATGTGCAGCTCTTTTTGCCGAAAAGAGTGAAAAGATTGACGGCATTATTGTCACACTACCGAACTTCGGCGACGAAAAAGGGGTCGCCGAGACAATCAAACGCTCCGGTCTTGATGTGCCGATTCTGATACAGGCCGAGCCTGACAATAAGGGCGGTATGACTATCGCCGGCAGAAGAGATTCCTTCTGCGGCAAAATCAGCGTCTGCAATAATCTCAGGCAGGCGGGCATTCCTTATTCGCTGACAAACTCGCATACGGTCGGCGTCACTTCGGCCCAGTTCAAACAGGAGCTGGACGATTTTGCCTCGGTCTGCAGAATATTGAAGGGCCTCAAAAACGTCCGGTTCGGTGCTATCGGCGCCCGCACAGGCGCATTTAACACCGTCCGTTACAGCGAGAAAATCCTCGAGCTTTCCGGTATCGCCGTCGAGACAATCGACCTGTCTGAAATTCTCGGAAGAGTCGAGAGGCTTGCCGACAATGACCGGGCGGTTAAAAGAAAGTTAGACGCGATCAGGAAATACACACCGACCCAATCTATTCCCACAGATAAGCTCTTGAAAATGGCCAAATTCGGCTATGTTATTGACCGATGGATCAAAGAGACCGAACTGAATGGTACCGCAATTCAATGCTGGACAGCTCTGGAAGAATTCTTCGGAATCGTACCCTGCACACTCATGAGCATAATGAGTGAATCGCTGGTACCGAGCGCGTGCGAAGTCGATATTACAGGCCTGCTGGGAATGTACATTCTGCAGCTTGCAAGCGGCACGCCCAGCGCGCTTCTGGATTGGAACAACAACTACGGCACAGATCCCGACAAAGCCGTCCTGTTCCATTGCAGCAATCTGCCCAAATCGTTCTTCGGCGATGCGAAGATGGACTATCAGGAAATCATCGCCGGCTCGGTTGGCAAAGAAAACACCTACGGCACGATTGTCGGCAGGATCGCTCCGAATAAGGCAACATTCTGCAGGACAACTACCGACGATGTCACCGGCGTAATCAGCACTTATGTCGGCGAAGGCCAGTTCACAAATGACAAGCTCGATACGTTCGGCGGCTACGGCGTGATGAAAATCCCGGACCTTCAGATATTAATGCAGTATATTTGCAGGATGGGCTTCGAGCACCATGTTGCCGTCAACATCTCACAGAAGGCCGACGCTATAGCCGAAGCTCTTGACACCTACATGGGCTGGGAAGTCTATCGGCACGAATAATAATCGAGTCTTTAGGCAGCCCGCCCGAAATGTTTGCAGCCTGTGCTAACTGCTATGATCCTCCCAGAGCGGCCAGTCTCGCTGCAACATAGGCAGCCAGGCCGGCACTTTGATCCTCGGCCAGGGGAGCAACATATTTATCCACCGCAAACATTATCGACTCTTCAGCAGAAAAAGCCAGGTCATTGTTCAATATGCCAACATAAGCAACAATAGCATCCACGTATTCTCCGGCTGCGGCATAATGATTATTGGCCTGAGCATTGCGTGAGATTACATCAGCAACCGATGCCATCTGCTCGGGCGTCGGAGGGGCGGTGCTCGATGCATACTGACCGACAACCTGGGCAAGAGCGGCAACACGAGTCCCTCCGTCATCCCGTAAAACTGCAGCTACGTTTTTAAGTTTTTCGCATGCATCGCACGGCTGTATGTCCCGGGAAGAAGCCAGAGTATTTACAGTCCAAATCTGCATCACTCTTTCATCAATTCCGAGTTCCGCAGCCGCCCATTTTACCAAAGCCGGGCAACCCGAAACATCGAATTCGATCCTCTCAAGACCGGGTGCCGGAGCGACATACGGTACAGCAACAACTACGGGATTGACCGTAATTAATACATTGGCCAGAGCAAGCTCCGCTCCGGCTTCGGGATCAGCCGCCGAATACGTGAAGCTGTCCTGTCCGGCAAAACCCGGTTCCGGCGTGAAGCTGAAGGTGCCGTCATCGTTCAAGACCAGAATTCCGCCGCCCTCGTAAGTGAAGTCTCCTACGGAAAGCGGATCACCATCAGGATCGACATCGTTAGCCAGCACGTCGATAGTGACAGTGACATTCTGCTCTGTCGTTGCTGCATCGTCGGCAAGCGTGGGAAGCGCATTTATCACCGAAATCGTAACCGTAGCTGAATCAGAAGACACGCCGATTTGACTGTCGTTGGTCGTGTAGGTAAAGCTGTCTTGGCCGACAAAACCATCAGGCGGTGTATATGTAAATGTTCCATCTTCATTCTTTATCAGCGTACCGTTGCCTTCGTACAGGAATGAATCAACAGCAAAAGCATCGCCATCAGGATCAGAATCGTTAGCCAGCACGTCGATACCGCTGACCGGCTCGCCCATATGAGTTGTAGCGGCGTCGTTGTCCAAAACAGGCAGTGCGTTCGTTACGGTTATAACAGCCGTGGCCGGTTCGGATGACACACCATTCTGGCCATCGCTGGTGGTATAGGTAAAGCTGTCTTCCCCGACAAAACCTTCCGGCGGTGTATAAGTAAACGTTCCATCGCTATTCGGCACCAGAATGCCATCACCTTGATACTCAAATGAGTCGATTTCAAACGCATCGCCATCAGGATCGGAGTCGTTACCGAGAACATTAATGCCTGTGACTGTCTCGCCCATATGGGTCGTTTCCGAATCGTTGTCAAGCTCAGGCAGTGTGTTGGAAACGGTGATTGTCACGGTAGCTGTTTCGGAAAAGAGTTCGCCATCAGTGGCGATATACGTGAAAGTATCTTCGCCGACAAATCCATCATCCGGCTGGTAAGTGTACTCACCGGTCTCAGGATCGAAATCCAGCAGCTCACCATGCTCGGGATCGTCCATCACATGGGCTGTGAGCTCGCCGCCCTGGGGAAGAGAGTCATTGTCGAGCACGTTACCCTCGACAGAATCATTCATGTGAGTGGCGGTCTCATCCGGCACGGTTATAGGTGGCAGCGGCGGCTCCAAACCCGGGGGCTTCGGACATTCGGGACAATCATCGGTATGTTTCTCTTCCAGCTCCAGTTTTGCACGGGATTCGCCATCCGCAACTTCTATGTCCGCCGGTGCTTTGCCGTCCGAGTATATTTCCGCTTTAGAGCCCTGAGTTTGAGCACGAAGATAAATAGCTTTATCGGCACTCTTCGGATTTGTGATGGCGATATTTCCTTTCTCAGACTCTTCGGTATCTTTTCCGGCGTGTATTAACACAGAGGCATTGGCCGTACCTTCCGCCGAGGTCAGCGCAGTCGCCAGAATCTGGCCTCCGCCAAGGTCTATTCTAACATCCCGGCCTGCATCAATGTGAATATCAGCCGTACTCTCGTATTTGGCATGAGCTTCGACCGTTACAATACCATTAACTTCCACGTCGCCATGTTCGGACACCAGGCACGTTATGGCCTGGCCGACCTCCAGATCCTCATCGACCTGGTGTGCGTATGTTGTGACGTCACCATTAATCAATAAATTGCCGGAAGCAATCACAGAGATTTCATCGTAACTGCCGCCGTCCACCGACAATTGCCCTGTTGTGATATCGCCGTAATTTGTCGTAAGAAGTCTGATTTTACCCGGCTCGACAATCCATTCGGCCGGGGCATGCTGCGGCACGTACGAAATAATATCGCCTATTTCAATTCCGCCCTCGCCCGCGAGCATATAAACATTTCCCCCCTCGGTAGTGTGGATTGCCGTGCGGTCACCATCAGTTCCCGGCAAAAATTCAATTCCGCCGGTATCATATTTCGTACGAAGGACTATATCACCGCTCCCACCTTTGATAACACCATCGCTGATAGGTTCCGCAATAATATTTCCTGCTGTCTTGGAATGAGCAACCAACTCAACATCCGTCGATGAATTCGACTGTGTCTCAATCCACTTCTCATAGACGGTATTATCAGGTGGAGCATCGGGCATATAGCCATCCTCGATCGTCATGTCCATGGCGTCGATGATAATCTTGCCTCTTTTGCCGGACGATGCGGAAGCATCGACATCGCCGGCGAAATTCACATAGTCACCGCTGATCTCCACGCTGGTATCCACAACATCATCAAAATCATCGATAATGTCATACGGCTCATAGCCGCCCATCGCTTCGATTGTCGCATCTGCCTCGACGATTGTCCGTCCCCTGGAATGGACTATAACCAAACCGCTGTCACCTGTGGCCCCTGCGTTTGCTGTCGTCATACTATCGTCGGAAAGAATAACTTCATCTGCCGCCGTCAGCATAATCTGGCCGCCGTCACCGCCGGTGCCGTCGGCAACGATAGTACCATTCTGCTCAATTCTGCCGACACCGCCTGATACCTTATCAAGCGGCAGCGCCGTCGAAAACATATCACCGGCGGCAAGGACTACGGTCCCAGATTTAGCCTCAATTAATCCATCGTTGATAACATCACCGGCTCCATCATCGGGAATAGTGACCGAATCCATCCTCACAACGACATCGCTTCCAGGCTGACCAAGGACCACTTCGTCTCCGGCAGCCATCACAACAAATCCACCGGCATCTGTAATGATAATATCACCGGTATTGAGAATCTTCCTGCCAATAAGTGCCACACCTTCGGCAGCGGTTATTCCACCGTTGTTGATAACCGCTCCCACATCGCCACCGCCGGTCACAAATTTGTAGTTTCCGTCCAGAAAATCCTGGTTTGATATGTCAAGGCTGGAAGCTATCAATTGGTTCACACTGATTTCTGAACCCGCACCGAAAAGAATGCCTGCAGGATCAATCAGGAAGATATTGCCATTGGCCTCGAAACGACCATAAATCTTTGTTCCATCTCCCGAAAATACTCTGAACAGAGCATTGGCACTGGTGCCTGGCTGGACACAATAGACAGTATCGCCGGCCGCGATATCAAAATTACTGAAATGACCGATTGCACCGTCACTGGCAGTCATGTTCTGTACCCCATCTGTAAGAGGATCCACATTAATAATCCCCTCTATCATTCCATTCTGTTGAAGCACAACTTCAGCCATCACGGCCGGCAACCATGAATTCAAAACCAGATTGCATGTCAGAAAGTAAATAATCCCCCTTCTCAAATAACGCTTTTTCATTGTTTTTGATATAGTCTCCATTTCTATTATCTTCCTTGCTTAAAAAAGTAGCGATTACATTATTGGATTTGTTTATAAGACGTCGTGGATATCTGCCTCAGCATCACACCATGAGATTCTTTCCCAATCAACCACTTAGTCCATCGGCAAAAGTATTCGAAAATCTTCTGCCTTTTATAGGACGGGTAAACAGGGGATTTGTCAAGAAAACCGGTTTTATCGTACTTTCAGAAGTCTTTTAAAACATCTTTATCAGGTCAGAAATCAATGATTACGTTCAAACATTGATCTAAAAATAAGAAAGGTCTCAGCAGAGAGAAGACGACCGATTTAAACAGCAAAAACTCACTGACAATACTAATAACGAGTTTTACAGCCGCTAACAAAATTCTATTTAAGTCGTAAAACAATATAATTATGTCGGAACCACTAACAGGGATGGACCAGCGTAAATCATCTTCATTCTTTTATGCCGATAGAGATACTGATAAGTTTTGCTCAGCCGGCTTAGGAAATCGCGTTTTCAATGCTAATAATCCACTTTTTTCAATCGTATTAGCCATCAAATCAAGTAACATAAGACGCCGAATATCAAAGCCTGAACATGCCAGCAAGAAACTGGAAAAAATGTCAAAAAATCTCGTTAAACGACACTATTTTTACGCCGCGTATAATTGTCCGTATCATTTTCATTGCACCATTATACATTAACCAGATGGCTGTCCCTCACCAGCCGGACAAAAAACACCGGTATTTTTAATTGGCCCGACAAATAAAATTTAAGTCGGAAATTGTAGAGATTTCTCTGGACAGCTCCGGCAAAGAAAGTTAGAATAATATACTTAGAATTTGGGACAGCTTAAGTTTGAATTGATTAGAGGTAACTTACTATGGCACATAAAAAGGGACAAGGCTCTTCGCGGAACGGTAGAGACAGCAATCCGCAGTTCAGAGGCGTTAAACGGTTTGGCGGCCAGGTCGTCAAAGCCGGCTCTATCTTAGTTCGGCAGTGCGGCACTAAATTCTTCCCCGGCTCCAATGTGGGTATGGGCAGAGACTATACGCTGTTCGCCACCGCCGATGGACAAGTACGCTTCCAGGGCCGAAAAATACACGTCGTCTGAGAAATAACCTAAAATAGTCGAGTAGAAAAGGATGGTAATTGCCATCCTTTTTTTATATTGAAATACGAAGTATGTTTATCGACCGGGCACAAATCTGGGTTAAGGCGGGAAACGGCGGTCATGGCTGCGTAAGCTTCCGACGGGAAAAATTTATCCCAAAAGGCGGCCCCGATGGCGGCGACGGCGGGCGCGGAGGCAACGTATATTTCGAAGCTGTCGAAAACCTCGACACCCTGCTGGACTTTGCCGGCAAACATCACTGGCAGGCCCGGAATGGCCAGCCCGGTTCGGGAAACAACAAGTTCGGAGCAAACGGCGAAGACCTGATAATAAAAGTTCCGCCGGGAACACTTATTTACGACACCGACCTGGATCTGCTGCTCAAAGACATGAACGAGATAGGACTGAATGTCCGCGTCTGCCTCGGCGGAAGAGGCGGAAAAGGCAATAAGGCCTTCGCAACATCCACCAATCAGACACCAAGAAACGCTGAACCGGGTAAAAAGGGTCAGGAAAGAAATATCAGGCTCGAATTAAAACTCATCGCCGACGTTGGCCTGGTCGGCCTACCGAACGCCGGCAAAAGCACGCTCATCTCCCGCTGCTCTGAGGCAAGGCCGAAGATTGCCGACTATCCCTTCACTACACTTGAGCCGGTATTGGGTATTGTCGAGCTGAGCGACTATCGCCGGTTCGTTATGGCCGACATCCCCGGCCTTATCGAAGGCGCCAGCAAAGGAGCCGGCTTAGGGCACGATTTCCTCAAACATATAGAGCGTACCACGATTTTGGTGCACATCCTGGATATAATGCCGACAGACAGCTCCGATCCCGTCGAGAATTACAAAGCTATCCGCAACGAACTTCAACAACACAGCAAAGCCTTAGCACAAAAACAGGAAATCATCGTAGCCAACAAAATCGACCTCGATCCGGATGGAAATACCCTAAAAGAATTACAGGAAAAGCTTCAACAACCGATCCATCCAATATCAGCAGTTACCGGTGAGGGAATCAAAAAATTGAGTGAATTGTTGTGGCAAAAAATAAAAGAGCTAAAATATTTATCCTGAGCGATGTCGAAGGGCCGGTCTTAACGACAAATGCCAAGAAAAAAGCCGGGCAAAGGTAAGCCCGGCCTGGTTTTGCATATTTGTATATCAATTGGGTGCTTATTGCCCTCGTGCCTTCTTCTTTATTTCCTCCTTTTCAGCTTCCGCCGCCCGCAGTTGCTCTTCTGCATCCCGAAGTTTTTCCTGATTTTTTGTTGTCGTGTACAAGTTGATCATCTCATTTAATGTCTTTTTCTCGACAGCTATGCCAACCAAACGAACCATTATCATGCTCTCAGGGTTACGGTCTAACAATTTCCCCAATTGCAGTCCCGCCTCAAAATATCGTTCTGCTTCTTTATAATTCTGAGCAGACACGGCTGCCTGCCCTAAATTCAAAACCTCATATACGATCTGCATTACTGTTTCTGCTATAGCCCTAATTTCGTCCCAAGCCCGCTTTTGATCTTCGAACTTTAGGGAAATATATGCTTTTTCTGTTATGCTGAAGATATACGGTTCATTGCCAAATTCGAGTGGTTGTGCCCAGTCAAGGCCCAGCAGGATTTCCACAGCTTTTGTTTTTTGGCCCCGGGGCCAAAGCTCCAGCATTTCCACAATCTTTTTGGCCTCGGCCGAAGGCTCGGCGTCCGGCTGAAGTTCATCCAAATCCCACTGTTGGGACAAGGTGTATCCTTCTGGCACTTCAAGGTTGAATAATTTTTCATCCGGTTCAACATCAAGAATGAAATTATTCATAATCCATTTTATCGATGGGTGAGAGGTATCCAGTGGTTTCGGCAACACTTCGACTAAAATCGGAACCCCCGTCGTTTTATTGGCCCAAATTGCAATATCATACTCGAAATACGGATCTTTTTGAAAAACTCTAAAACCTGTAACCGTTCGCCCGTCTATTTGTTTCTCACCCAGATTTTCCTGTGTTCCATCTTGGAGATTCCAAAGGTTCTCAATAGGCCTCGAAAATAAAGCATAAATTCCTCCGATTCCATCTTCTGTTTTCATATTATTTATCACAAGATCTTCCATAAGCACACCTGCTTTATTTTGATGGAATATAAGCAGGCACTTACCGGTGTTGAAATCAGTAATCGAAGATATTTTCGGCGCCGAGCAATCTAATCGCAATCGGCCCAATTCCAGTACCATTGCCTGTATTGTGAAAGCTTCTGAAGGTTGTTCTTCTGTTATTGGCACTCCAGTTAAGTCAAAGTTATAACTGGAAGCCTGGATATATCCAAGCACTTCTCCAAAAGCGACACTTGCACCGTTGATTGAACCGCCGGGGTAGTGTATGCCAATAAAAACTGCAATAATTATTACCGCCGCGGCGGCTAATTTTGTCATTGTCTTGTTCATGATCATTCTCCATGTATTGAGCCCAGCCAAAATGAATCCTGTTTCTTCAGGCCTGTCGAATGCTGTCAAAGCATCACTAACAATCCTATCATCTAATTTCGAATTGACTGTAACTTTTGATTTAGCAAACAACTTTTTTATCTTTTCTGCTGAACTCATTTTTATATCTCACCATTTAAGATCGAATGCAATTTACGAATTCCATACCGATATCGACCTTTAACCGTATTGACAGAGATGCCGAGGGATTTAGCGATAATCCTGAATCGCATTTGGCCGTGAATGTGCAGCACAATCACTTCTCTTTGCTCATCCGGCAGCTCGGCCAGCGCCGAGCTTAACAACCGTAACTCTTCATTGCAGGCAATGAGCCGGCCGGGTTCGTTCAAATCCACACTTACGGAACTCACACGCTCCGAATTGAGAGCCTTGGCTTGGCTGTGTCTTGTCCGCATCAAATCACGAACCCGATTGGCAACGCATTTAGCCAGATAAGCTTTCAGACTGCCGGTTAGCTTAAAGCTCCCAATATTCTGAGCAAAAGTAACGAAAACATCATGTACGGCATCTTCCGCAAGATTCACATCATGCGAAAGGGCAATCGCCAAAATCAGCAGGCTATCTCTGTACTTTTCATAGATCCGGCGCAGGGCATCCCTGCTCCCTTCTCTGCACCTGGTTACAAGCAACCTGTCTATCATCAAGAAAACCTCACCGATGAGCAATGAACGTTCACTACCTAATATAACGATTCACAGGGCCGTTTGGGTATAAAGAAAATCGGATTCATCACAATCTTAGTGATTTCTTGGCAGTGAAGAAATGAAAAAGGTCGAGCTAATCCTGCCCGGCCGAAATCCTCTTGTTTTTCTTACACTCGTTCCCACAAAACTGCTGTATCACCCAGCATGTTTGTATACTCACACAATTACTTTATCTTTGAACTTAATACTTCCAATGCCTTTTCCAGCACAACGTCTCGGTCTTCGGCGACATTCTGACGCGTTGGCTCAATCTCGATATCCGGAATAACGCCGATACCTACAAACTCACGGCCGTCCGGATAAGTGTCCCATTTTGTACAAATACGTGCTCCACCTCCACCAGGCAACTTGATTGTCAAAGGCTGGCCGGTTGATCCACGGGTCTTTTGCCCAATCACCTTGCCTCGATTACTCGTTTGGAAGGCAACTACAAAGTCTTCTGCAGCGCTGCCCGTCCTCGGACCGGCTAATACAACAACAGGACCACCATAGTGTTTGGCTTCATGAGGTTCAATTGTGCTGTGATCCCCCTCTTGCCATTGCTCATCGCGTCCCCATGCCCGATAGGCTGCGACGTACTTACGGGTCTTCCAGTGAGAACCCGGTACTGACTTGTCAACAAGCCGGCTCACTATAGCATAGCCATGACTGGTGCTTCCCCCTGTGTTTAGTCGAACATCCAGAATCAAACCTTTGCCCTTTTTGATCTTGTCAAATGCATTGTCGAACTCCTTAACCACATTATCTGATCCAAAGCCGGGCAAATTCACATAAACAATACCACCTTCCAATTCCTTACACTCAAAGTTATTCGGTTTGTGTGAGAACCGATAACGACCTCGCGTCAGCGTCACTTTGCTTTTGGTTCCATCAAGTCTAATTACATCCAGCAACACTTTTGTTCCATAGTCTCCCAAAAGTAGCTTGGGATATGCCCTCAAATCCAGCGCGTGGGAAGTTGAAGCTGAAATAAAGGGATAGATTTTTTCAGCAAGTATCTGTTGAACAGATTGTCCGTCAATATGCGTGATAACATCGCCCGGTTTGAGGTTAGCTGCAATCAGTTCATCTTTGAGCTTATCACTTCTAATCTTGCTAACCGGATATACTTGAACGATAACAGCCTTGTTTCCGACGGCCCGAACCTGAATCGGTGGTTCACATCTGGGCTCATCTGACGGCCCCTGCACACTCGTATGGCCATCCTTGAGTAACGCTATACACCGCCTGAGCACATTATAGTAATCCACAGAAGTTTTAGCTGCCTGTACTTTTGGAATATACTCAAGCAGTATTTCATCCCAATCAATCTCCGGCACCTGATCGAAGAAGGCGAAGTTGTATTTCACCTCACTCCACAGGCGTGCAAAGCCGGCAATACGCTCGGCCTCACTCATCTCAATAGCCGGTAATAGTCGCCCATCCTTATACATCTTACTAAAGTGAAGACCCTGCAAGCTCCACCTCTGATAGATATTGTGATTGTACTGAATATCATCGGATGCCCGAAATTCCACATTGATTTTGTCACCATCCACATGCCACTGCGTTATCAACAGACATGTGGTATAATCGGCCTGGCGCAAAGCACCTTCCGAACTCGTACGGCTGCCGCCGCCGGACACATGGCCATCTTCAAAATGGGCATCGGCACGGATGATATCTTCGAGTTTGTCTTTCCATGGGGCCTGGTAGTAATAAATAATGAACTTCTCTATGTCATGCTGATTTGAGGGACATTCCAATTGTACTGATTGCCCTTTCTTGAGGATAACCGTAACATCTGTGTTCAGAGTATAGTCTTGTTTGGCAATCACATTTCGTTTTTCTTCAGCAACAAGATCATCAAGAGAACTTGCATATGAGGCTGTTCCAATAAAGCACAACATAAAGAAAAAAGCAGTTGCCATACAATGATGTGTCTTCTTAGGATTCATAATTCACTTCCTTTTTAAATTGTCACTAATGAATTTCTTTTTAGTGTTTAATCTGACAGAATTACAGGCCAGCCCCAGGTAGCCACAATAATACATGAGGCATTGCCTGCGATTTGTCGATAATTGATAACGAGTTCGATTTTCTGCGTTTTTCCATCTGCGAAACGAACAATACAAGGCGTTACCAGGCCGCTGCAGCCCCGCTCCGGATGTGGCCGGCCAATGTCAATCAATTCGGCGGGACGCTCTACGTGGTAATCAGTCTTCCAGTCAGCTACTGGGCGCAGTTGATCAGCATAATCCCAGTCGTTTTCGATAACCGCCTGCCAATACTCTCTCGCCGTTTTGATTGCTCCCTGCTCGTTCGTCAGGTCTCCAATAGACAGCCCTTTTGAAGGATCATTCAGCAGATTCCAATCGCGATACCACTCCGCTGGCACTTCAAAATCAAACATACCTTCCGGTAAAGGTTCATTGTAGTAAATTTCATCAACAGTCCTGGCGATCTGCTTCATATTATCAGCCCGATCAAAATACAACCTGACCGGCAATTTGCTCTCCGTATCCACATAGATCTTATAATCTTGAATGTTTGTGACTACGTGTATCACGACCAGCGGCTTATCATAGACGGAGTCTTTCTCGGTTCGAATCGTTATCTTTTCATTCTCGTTGAGTTCGACCATCTTCTCGGCAATCTGATCAAACACCTGGCTGTAGCGAAAATCGTTACTGGCTATAGGCTTGTTTGAGTAGCGTACAACGTTACCATTCTCATCCCAAACACAGGAGCCATCCGGCCTCGATGCAATTTTGTATCCGTGTGGTGTCTGATCAATACAAACCCATTCGGACTTTCCCGTTTCAGGATTGATTTTGTTCCAGGCTTCGTAACGATTGCCATCCCAGTCCGTGCCAATCACGTGCACCGTGGTTACATTTTCCAGCGCCTTTATTGTTTGTGCTATCGCATAAGCCGACGAAACGGAATTATCCAAAAGAACAGTTCCCAGACCGATGGCAATAATAATCACCGCTGCTGTAGCTATCTTTGTTGCTCCATTTCTCAAAACGGTACTTCTCAAGAATGACAAGACATAGCTCGTGCGACTAATTTGTTTATTCAGCTTAGAACGATGAGGCAGTGAATCCACAAACTTTTGTCGAAGATAGTCATGGTCCTGGGTAAATGCTTCGTACGCTTCGCTCAAATCGTTCTCTAACGGCGTTTTCATCGGATGGCCTCCAGTTCTCTACACATTAACTGTTTGAGACGTTTTCTTGCCCTTTCGAGGACTCGATAGTACCCTGATCTTGACAGCCCCATTATCCTGCGGGCATTGTCGGCCGACTTGCCCTGCAGATAAAACGTGTGCAAAGCCAAGCGTTCTTTTTCCGGAAGCGTTGCAATCATTTTCCGAAGCAGCTCTATCCGATCATCTTCATGTGAATCCGGTACGGCAATCTGAACATCACTAAGCTCAATAGGATTATCTTTCAATCGTAAATTCCAGCGTAGCCATTCCTGGCAGCGCCGCCTGGTTATTCCTATAAGCCACTTACCAAAACGATCTTGACTCCTTAATTGGTCTAAATTCATATACGCCCGCATAAAAACATCCTGTGCAAGGTCCTGGGCATTGGCAAGATTGCCGGTCGTATCGTAACAGACTGCACGAATCATCGGCGCATAGCGGTCGTACAATTTCCCATAGGCTGCTTTGTCGCCGGCAAGCACAGCCCGAACAAGCATTTTATCACTCGGCGTTGTCAACCCGGGGTCCTCAAGTTTTACCATACTCTACAAATATAGTGACCAAACAGGCCAATTTGTCTACCGGATTCTTAAATTTAAATCTTAATGTGCATAATGCTTGAAGATTGACAACAGAAAAAAAATAATATAAAAACAGAAGAAACAATCAACGAACTACTATCGGCGAGTTAAGAATCATGAATATAATAGCAATAGATATTGGCAATACGAATATTGACATAGGGCTTTTCGTCGAGGACAAGGAGCAATTCGTTGAATCCATCCCGGGTGGATCACGGGCTAAACTGACGAAATGTCTGAAGTCGACATGGAAGAAAATACCGATTATAGAAAGCTCGAAAGAAGACAAACGTAATGGCGTAATTGTCGTCAGCAGCGTCAAACCAGCCTGGACGAAGGTTATCGAGGAAATAGCAGAGACTAATTTCGACGAAGAGATTCACATTATCGGCAAAGATATACCCCTGCCGATACAGCTATGGGTCGATGAGCCGGATAAGGTCGGCACAGACCGGGTGGTCTCAGCCGCAGCGGCATTCGACGTTGTTCAAGATGCCGTGGTCGTCGCCGATTTCGGTACCGCGGTAACCATCGATCTGGTTGACCATAACGGGATCTTCCTCGGCGGCGTGATTTGCCCCGGCTTTGAAATCAGCGCCAAGGCATTAAGAGACTATACGGCCCAACTGCCTAATATCAAAATCACCAAGCCCAAAGCTCCATACGGAAAAAATACAGTCGATGCCATCAATTGCGGCTTGTATTATTCCATCGTGGGAGCATTGCAGGAAGTTATCCGACGCTACGCCGAGGAATTCGGAAAATGGCCGCAGACAATCATCACCGGCTCGGGGGCCAAAGTCATCGCCAGCGATTGTGAGTTCATAGACAATTATGTACCCAACCTCGTCGTCAAAGGAATCATCCTGGCCTATAAAAAATATCTCGAAGAAAAAATGGAGTAGTGGCAGACTCGTATGTCTGCTCGATAATCGTTTTGCGATGCGTAAAACGACATATAACACAAGATACGCAAGATACGAAACATGAGTATTTTCGCCGCAGTAATGACGGATAAGGGCACCGGCGCTATATCGACTATCCAAATAGTTGGTGATTCTGCCGAGGCTGTAATAAAAAAAGTATTCATATCGGCAGGAACCAAACCACTGAAATTCAGGACAGGTGAAATCCATCTCGGCACAATCTGTAACGGCATAGAGGTTATCGACCAGGTAACAATCGGCTGTGAAGGTACAGACACCTTCGCAATCAACTGCCACGGCAATCCGCTTATCGTCGAGATGATAATGCAACTGCTTGGTCAACACGGAGCCAGCTTAGTCACGGCAGAACAGCTTCTAACCAAAACATTGTCTGCGCAAGAACGAATCAGCACAATCGCAATCGAAGCCAAACTCACGCAGGCAAGAGCAAGAACCCTTCAGGGCACAAAAATTATTGTAAACCAGATCGATGCAGGCCTGACTAAAAAAGCCAGCGGCTGGCTCGAAAGCATAGACGAAATTTCTCTTGATAAAATTAAAGCCGAAGCAGTTGAGATACTGCAAAAATCCCAGACAGCAAAGCTCATAATCTACGGCTGTACTGCGGTCCTGACAGGCCCGCCGAACAGCGGCAAGAGCACACTCCTCAACTGCCTGGCCGGCCGGCAAAAAGCCATCGTTACCGACATCAAAGGCACAACAAGAGACTGGGTCAGCGCCCGATGTCAAATCGGTCCTCTGTCCGTCAAGCTGATCGATACGGCCGGCCTGGATGAAACGCTCCAGAAAATACAGGATACTATCGACGAATCTGCTCAGCAGAAAACGGCAGAAATCCTTGAAAGGGCCGATATTGTCCTGCTCGTTTTGGATGTCAGCCGGTCGATAGAAGAATTCAACGACCAAATCACCAAAAGATTCAACGATAAGAAAGTCATAACAGTTTTGAATAAATCTGACCTGTCGCCTAAACTCGATACCAGTCGATTACCAGCCCGCTTGTTAAAAACAGTACAAATAAGCGCCAAAGATGGTACTGGAATCGAAAACCTAAATGAAAAAATAATTATAACCGTCGGAGCGGCAGATTTCGACTTACATGAGCCGGTCTGCTTTACTGACCGGCAGGAAAACATGCTTAAAAAACTAACAAACATAATATCAAAACAGCAAACAGACTCGATCATAACAGAATTACTAAAAGGTCATGTTTAGCTGCTGTGCAAACAAGCTTTGTGATGAAGAACTTTCGGGGATTACTATTGTATCTGATTATTTTTCAGCAAAATATTGAATCTTGCTAATATTCCTTCATGCTCTGGAATCTTGCCAAATTCTGAAATCCACTTCTCGGTATATTTGAAATCAATTACATCTTTATTCTTAGCTAAAATACTCTTCACATCTTCTTCGTCGATGGCTCTGCCAGCAACCATCTTATGAATAATAATATCCTCGCAGGATCCAAATCTTACCGGATAGTTATCGATTAAAATTTGCTTCGCATTCTTAATTGCCTGTTCTTCGTATGAAGTAAAAGAGAAGATAAAATCTATGCGCACCTTCGAATCCGGCTCTTCCGCCGGTAGTACCTTAGTATCTCTTGCAAAATCCTTTGGATTCTCAGCTTCAGCTTTGTACACACTTCTTCAATTGAATCAAACTTGTCGGTATCAATGCCGAGAGTGATATCGATATCCCGTGTCAATCTTGGTCTGCCGTATAGTAAGACCGCCTGGCCGCCGATAATCATATAAGGGATTTTCTGCTGATCTAACTGCCTGGCAGTCTTTTTAATGAGCTTTTCTATCATAAGCCAACTTTGTTTATCGCTTTTGCTATTCTTATATCCACCTCCAGCCCGTCCAGGATATTGCTGGAATTTATCGCTCCTAACAATAAAGCCTCTTTGTGAAGCATTTCATAGATAGCCAGCGCTTCTTTGTAAGATAGACTTTCCTCTGAGTCTAACTTTCGCTGTAATTCTTGCAGTCTTCTTCTATTTTGTATCATCGTCTATGTAATGCCCAGCGATATCAAAGCCAAACCGTCCAGCCAAACAAATGGCGAATCCCGTATTTCTTCTTCTATTTTATCTCTTTTTGCTTCCCGATGTAAAGCAGTAAATATCGGAAGAACATCTTGCGGCTTGTTAAATCAGCCGGTTTTTGTATAATATTCACCTATGACCCCAACAAATGAAAAATTGACGCCTGCTATGAAGCAGTTTCACAGGTTCAAACAGATGCACCCGGACTGCATACTGTTTTTTCGTATGGGCGATTTTTACGAGACCTTTTACGAGGACGCCAAAACCTGCTCTAAAGTACTTGGCCTGACACTCACCAGCCGGAGCAAGGCTGACAATCCAATCCCATTGGCCGGCGTGCCCTACCATGCCGTTGAAGGATATCTGAAAAAAATGCTCCAGGCAGGCTACCGGGTCGCTGTTTGCGAGCAGGTAGAGGATCCGAAGACCGCAAAAGGCGTCGTCAAACGCGATGTCGTGCGAATCGTCACGCCCGGCACGCTGACAGATGATATCCTGCTGGACGCTAAAGAGGACAATTTTCTCTGTGCCGTAAGTCTGGGAACACAAAATCATGCCGCGATAAGCTGGGTCGATATCTCGACCGGTCATTTTTTCGTCCAAGAGCTGCCGGAAGAAAAACTGCTCGATGAGCTGCTGCGGCTCTCGCCGGCAGAGTGCCTGCTCGCCGACCGGCGAGGCGAGTTGTTCGAGGCTGAAACAAAAAAGCTCACCAGAGAGGTCACACAACTGACCAGCGCCATCATAACCGAGCGTCCCGGCTGGTACTTCGATCCCTACCAGGCACGGCAGAGACTGCTTAAGCATTTTGGCACGGCTACACTCGAAGGCTTCGGTATTAGTGACGATGATGATGGACTTATTCCACCTGCCGGCGCGATTATCGAATATCTAAATGAAACGCAGAAAACTACGCTTGGCCATATCCGGAACCTTAAGAAAATCAGCCGCCAAAACTTTCTGCAGATAGATCCGACGAGCCTGCGGAGCCTGGAAGTCCTTAGAACGATTCGCACTGAAAGCAAAAAAGGCTCGCTGCTGGAATGTCTCGATCAAACCATTACCGGCATGGGCGCCCGCATGTTCAGGAACTGGCTGTGCATGCCGCTCTGCGATCTTGCCGCAATTGAGATGCGACAGGATGCCATTGTAGAAATCAAGGATGCCGATGCAAAATTAGCCGACATCCGCAGGCTGCTGTCAAATATCTCCGACACTGAAAGAATCGCCGCCCGTATCAGCACTTTCCGCGCTTCTCCAAGGGACCTGGTTGCCCTTGCAGCGACGCTTCGGCAAATCCCGCTGCTTCGGGAGATTCTGCAGCAATTCAAAAGCGACCTGCTTGTGCAGTTAGGCGATAAGTGTGACAGCATGGACGAACTGGCCGACCTGCTCGAAGCAGCCATCGAGCCGGAACCGCCCTCACACCTTCGCGACGGCGGCGTTATCAGAGCGGGCTTTTCCGAAGAGCTCGACCGGCTGCGCTCGATCTCCAGAGACGGCCAAAGCTGGCTGCGAAATTACCAGAAGCAACAAGCCGAACGAACCGGCATTGCTAATTTGAAGATAGGCTATAACAAGGTTTTTGGTTACTATATCGAGGTCAACCACTCGGCGGCGGACAAAGTTCCCGCCGACTATGTCCGCAAGCAAACGATAAAAAACGCCGAGCGATATATTACCGACGAGCTTAAAGAATACGAGACCCAGGCCCTCAGTGCCGAGGAAAAGGCGCTCGAATTAGAGCAGCAGCTTTTCGACCAGCTCCGCCGACAGTCAGCCCAGTACGTCGGCCGTCTCCAGGCCCTTGCTGAAACCGTCGCTCAATGCGACTGCCTCGCAGCACTTGCATATCTGGCCAGGCGGCGAAATTACATCCGGCCGAAGATTACTGACGGCAGTCAGCTTATCATTCACGAAGGCAAGCACCCGGTTGTGGCTGAGACTCTCGGCGCGGAATTTGTGCCGAACGATGTAAATCTCGGTGACGCATCAGGCGACATTCTTGTGATCACAGGCCCGAACATGTCCGGCAAAAGCACTTACATCCGGCAAGTCGCCCTGCTTGTGTTGATGGCGCAGACCGGCTCATTTATTCCAGCCGAAGACGCTGAAATCGGCATGGTCGATAGAATTTTCACTCGCGTCGGTGCTTCGGATGAATTAGTCCGCGGCCAATCTACCTTCATGGTCGAAATGACCGAGACAGCAAACATTATCAATAACGCCACGGATAAATCTCTCGTTATACTCGACGAAGTTGGCCGCGGCACAAGCACTTATGACGGTCTATCTCTGGCCTGGGCCATTACGGAATACATTTCAAACAAACTTAAAAGCCGCACGCTGTTCGCCACGCACTATCACGAACTTACGGAACTGTCCGAATTGTTCGAAAATGTTAAGAACTGTAACGTGTCTGTCCGCGAATGGATGGATGAGGTCGTCTTTCTGCACAAGATTCTACCGGGCGGAACGGACAAAAGCTACGGCATCCACGTCGCCAAATTGGCGGGCGTCCCGAAGACGATCCTGGACAGATCAAACGAAATCCTGAAGGAGCTCGAAAGCACCTTCCAAAAAGAAGCCACCGGCGAACATCTCGCCCGCCACAAGACAAAAGAGCCGGACAAAGATACGCTCTTTGTGGAGAAACATAAAAGCGTGCTGGAGAAACTCGCCTCAACAGATGTCAACAACCTCACGCCTATAGAAGCTATTAACTTGCTAAATCAAATAAAGAATGAAATTAATGAAACGCAAAAGTAAAATCCCGGCAAAGGACTCAAAGTTATCCAACAGTGAATTGTGTAAGACTGTAAAGAAAAAATCCAACGTTATAGACGCTCGAATTATCTCACCTTCAGATGTCGAAACCGCCGCCTGGGTCAGGTTAAAATGTCAGTATGGATGTGACGGCTATGGCTTGAGTTTGGTTTGCCCACCTTACACACCGACAGCACAACAAATGCGCCAAGTGCTGGATTCATATCGCCGAGCAGTATTAATCCATTTTACCCGCGAGGCTCAGATAAAAGCGACCATAGTCGAACTTGAGAGGGATTTTTTTCTACGCGGTGCCTGGAAAGTTTTCGGGCTTGGAGCAGGCTCGTGCAGCCTTTGTAAAGAATGCGACCTGGAACAACAGCAATGCCGACATTCGGACCGTGCCCGTCCGGCGATAGAGGCCTGCGGAATCGACGTATTTTCCACAGTAAAAAAAGCAGGCTTTCCAATTGAGGTCGTTAGAACAAAAAGTCAATGTCCGAACTTTTACGGCTTGATACTGGTTGATTAATTCGTTTTAATATTCACAGTTATATAGGTAGAAATTGTTGCTCTATTATTTGGAAAGGGCAAAGCCATGAAAAACACTTTGAAATCAACACTAATCGTTTTGTGTGGTCTGTTCTCGTTGCTGGCCGGCTGCGCAGAGGTCGAAATCACCGGCAGAAAACAATTCAACATCGTTCCGGATTCGACGATGAACGCAATGAGCTTTCAATCCTACGGTGAATTCCTATCGACGCACAAGCTCAGCACGAACGCCGGACAGACGAATATGGTCAAGCGCGTCGGCGGCAGCATTCAAAACGCCGTTGAGCAGTATTGCAGAACAAACAACATCGAAGACCGCTTAGAAGGCTACGAATGGGAATTCAACCTCGTGGAGGACCCGAACGTCAATGCCTGGTGCATGCCTGGCGGCAAAGTGGTCATTTATACTGGCATTTTACCGGTCGCACAGGACGAGACCGGCCTGGCGGTTGTCATGGGTCATGAAATCGCTCATGCCTTCGCTAAGCACGGTGCCGAACGTATGAGCCAAGGTCTGCTCGTCGAACTGGGAGGCATGGCATTATCGACTGCGCTGAAAGACCGCCCTGAACAAACAAAGAACCTGTTCATGCAATCCTATGGTATCGGCACTCAAGTCGGTGTGCTCCTACCCTATAGCAGGACTCACGAAAAGGAGGCAGACCATCTGGGGCTGATTTTTATGGCAATGGCAGGATATAATCCCCAGGAGGCCATCGCCTTCTGGCAGAGAATGGCGGCACAAAAGACAGGAGCCCAACCGCCGGAATTCCTGAGTACTCACCCCGCCGACCAAACCAGAATCCAAAAACTGAAAGAGCTCCTGCCCGACGCCATGCAATACTACAAAAAACAGTGAGAAGATATAAAAGCTTGGATTGTTAATCTCATGGAAGAGAAGAAATCCGGATTATCCTGGGATCATCGGGGAGGATTTTCAGAATCATTTGTCTGCCAGTGTCCTCACCGAAATACTCGAAGTCGGCAACAAGCAGACAATTGACTACATGTCGGAGGTCGGCAACATTCGTGCCGGTCATAGCCTCGCCGATCCAGACAACTTGCTCAGTCTGCCGAGCTTCATCAGGTTCGGCAGCAAAAACCTTCAAAACAAGCCAGTGATCGTAGTATGTATCAACATATGGGACATAGCTGGTATAGCCGAAATGATAATCTCCCCAATAGCTGTCGTGAAAACCGATAACCGGACGATAAAGCGGCTCATAGCCTGCTATTTTGCGAGAATCCAATCCCGCCTGGAAGGTAAGCCGATAGTCGGACGACTCGGCATCCGGAGCCGGCACATACCCCCGCTCTTCTAAGAGAACCTCAATCTTGGTCTTGATTTCATTATCAAAGATAGGATTCCGAGAATTTGGGTCCACCGTTACATAGATTAATGCCTTCTCTTCGATCGGTTCTTCAAGTTTGGAAAATCCGTTGACATGTACCGTATATACTGGTGTACAACCGCTAATAAAAATAAATATAGATAATAAAACCAAACATAGTTTATTCATTTTGCAATCCTTTCAAATTAAACCTGCAAATGACATTATAATTTCATTTTCGCTATAAGGCCTGCCCAAGTCAAGCGAACTGTCAAAACCAATGCGGGGAAAAAGCTGTTGAACAGCACCGCTTTAGAGCCTATTATGACTGGCGATGCGTATTTAAGAGCTTAGAGGAGACAAGACAATGAAGCATTCACAGTTAACTCGCCGTGATTTTTTGAAAGGTGTATGTGCCGGCACAATTACAGCTGCAATTCCATTCCACTTGCGAGCCGCCCAAACAAAACAGCGGCCGAATATCGTTGTCATCCTAAGCGACGACCAGGGCTGGGGCGATCTGAGGCTGCACGGAAACCTCAACATCGAGACGCCCAATATCGACTCACTGGCTCATAATGGGGCTATGTTTGAGAGATTCTTTGTCTGCGCAGTCTGCGCGCCGACGCGGGCCGAGTTTCTCACAGGACGCTACCACCCTCGCGGCGGTGTGCGCGGCGTGACAACCGGAGCCGAGCGGCTTAACCTCGACGAAAAAACTATCGCCGATACTTTCAAATCAGCGGGCTACGCCACGGCGGCATTCGGCAAGTGGCACAACGGCACGCAATACCCTTACCATCCGAACGGACGAGGATTCGACGAGTATTACGGCTTCTGCTCAGGCCACTGGGGCAACTACTTCGATCCTGTACTCGAACATAACGGCAAAATCGTCAGAGGAAAAGGATACATCATCGACGACCTGACCGATCACGCTCTGGCGTTTATCGAGCAAAACAAAGACCGGCCGTTCTTTTGCTATATGCCGTTCAATACGCCGCACTCGCCAATGCAGGTGCCCGACCTATTCTGGGAAGAATTCAGGAATCATCCGCTCGGCATGAGAAACCGTGACCCGGAAAAAGAACAGATCAACAAGACACGCTGCGCGCTTGCAATGTGCGAAAATATCGACTTCAACGTCGGACGAGTTCTGCACAAGCTCGAAAAATTAAAGCTCGCTGACAATACTATCGTCGTTTACTTCAGCGACAACGGGCCGAATAGCTGGCGATGGAACGGCGGCATGAAAGGACGCAAGGGCTCGACTGACGAAGGCGGCGTTCGTGTCCCCTGCTTGATTCGCTGGCCCGGACACATCGAACCGAAAACAAAGATAACACAAATTGCCGGCGCAATTGACCTGCTTCCTACACTGACCGACATGGCCGGGATTCCGGTCGTCGGCACAAAACCGCTCGACGGTATCAGCATCAAACCGCTTCTCTTGAAAGAAACAGAAGACTGGCCGGACAGAATGATCTTCTCCCATCAAAACGGAAGGGTCAGCGTCCGCACGCAGCGTTACCGGCTCGACCATACCGGCAAGCTTTTCGATATGCAGACCGACCCTGGACAAAACCAGGACATCTCTAAAGACAAACCAAAAGTTGCCGCCAGGCTCAGCAATGCCGTTACCAGGTGGAGGCATGAAGTGCTGCCCAAATCGCGAAAGGATGATCGGCCATTCCCTATCGGTTATCCCGAATTTCCGGCGACAATTTTACCGGCACGCGACGGTGTACCTCACGGCAATATCCGCCGAAGCGCCAGAGCACCAAATTGCTCCTACTTTACGAATTGGATTGGCAAAAAAGACAAAATCACCTGGGACATCGAGGTGGCCAGCACCGGGCAATATGAAGCTGTAATTTTCTATACCTGCCCGGTGGACAATGTCGGTTCGACCATCGAGTTGACTTTCAATCAAAGCAAAATCCGGGGGAAAGTGGTAGATCCTCATGACCCACCGGCAATTGGCGCCGAATTCGACATAGTTGATCGAGGTAGTGAATCTTTCGTTAAGGACTTCCGGCCTCTTGGCCTCGGGGCTTTTCGATTAGAGAAAGGCCGGGGCGAGTTGACGTTAAGTGCCTTGGATGTGCCGGGAAAACAGGTAATGGAAGTTCGTGCTGTAATGCTCTCGCTGCTTCAATAAATGTGTCGGAGCGATAGTTTTAGAGCATACGAGTCGGAACAAAGTAACCACACAACCCGCTTACCGGTTTAACGGGGAGAAAGAAAACACGGAGCGCAGCATCTACGCTCCGTGGCGCCCAACTTTACAAACTAACGTCTTATTGCGGCTGCTGTGCCCAAATTCTCCTTCTCTGGAACAGGTATATGATTACCGCCAGGGCAATCAAGCCAACGAGCCCGTTTTCTCCAAGGTCCGCGATGAGTGCGGTGAGATTGGGAACAATGTTTCCTAAGAAAGGAACCGTATCGCCAAACAGGATATGAGCTATAATCCCCAGGGCGACCAGGAGCAGGAAAACTTCCGTGATCTCACCAAGCCATTTCTTTACTTCCTCAAGATAATGCATCTTCGACTCTCCTATTAGAGTATTAAAAAAAAATTCTTTTAGCACTTTATTAAGTGACATCCACGTATTTTGTTCGGCTTGTCTTTTCAAATTACTTTAATATTTATAGCCAAATTACGTGACATATATCGGCGGTAAAAAGATAATGTTCCACACCATACTTTTGCTGATGATATCGTAAAACCACTTATCAGTATTGAAATGCAAGCTAACCGACAGAACCTTTAATACATCAAGCGAATTTGGAATTTTAATATTCATTTTTGTATTTTTAGCAGTTCAAATTTAATAGTCTTTAACAAGAAGAAATAGAACGTAAAATTATCGATTGGGGGCAGGAATAAACTATCCACTACGTAAGCAAACAAGTCAGTTTTTAACCTTTGCTGGGTGTTAAAATGGGGTATTTTTTGCTTGACTTACATGTAAAAATAGGGTATTATTAATGTATGTTCAGAACCATAGTATTTTTTGTTTTACGGATATCACTCATAGCAGCTCTTTGGGCTTTTGTGTGGAAATTCATCGAGCCTAAAACACAGCTCATGCGAATACTAAGGGCCGCTCTGCTAGTGCTCGGCTTGTTGGTTATTCTGGCGATGTTAAAAATTACAGGGCAGTGATCACTATCAGTGCTGTATAGAGGAGCGGTGATTTTAACAAGCGTATTTCACGCTATTAATTTTGCCTTTATAAAACAGGATGAAATTCTCCCATTCACCTTTCTGTGCGGACATATCGTCAATCCAGCGAACAACCGATAATATTGGAAATCGTAGTAGTGATAATAACTTAAATTGATATGAATTTACGAGAAGAATTTTCTTGCAGCTAAGGCGGCCAATCCTGCCCTTTTATGCCTCGAACCGTCAGGTTAGCATTCGGAAGACCATCCCGGGCCGGCCTGATTTCCTTTGCCTTAAGGAAGCTGGTGCGACCGTCAGCGAACAGATAGTTCCGGGCCCCTTCCCAGCACCACCAGCCGCTGTCTTCTTCTATGGGTGAATGATTGCTGAGCCATTCGCCTATAAGAATCTTGCCGGAAGGTTTACCTACATCCATACTTCGCTGGGCAATAGAAGGCCGGGGATTCGAATAGGTATCGGCGGGACTATTCATATCATCAATTTGTTCGGGACTGTGGTAAAAAGCCATCGAGTAAGAGTAACTGGTGGATTCATATTTCTCTTTAGCAACGCGGTCCTGGGGGCAGAACAGAACCGATGGATTATTCACATCGATAGGACCATCTATATAAGGCTCGACAAACGACCGCCAGCCGCGACCCATCCACAGCCAATACGCAGGATCTGTCGAAACCGGATCCTGGGCACATGGGTAAGTGTTGTCGTTCGAACTGAGATACATATCCACTGCCAGGTAGATTTGCTTGAGTTGGTGGGCGCAGCCTACCCTGGCCGCTACCGCCCTGACCTTTCGAAGCGACGGCATCAGAATCGACAGCAGTAATGCTATGATCGCTATGACCACAAGCAGCTCTATGAGTGTAAATCCTTCGCCAGGCCGTCTTCGTACAATATCCGAACTGAAAATATCTTTACGAAAGTTCATTTTTACATCAAATCCAAAATTTCTCGTGAAACGAAGAAAGATTGCGTATAAGTTTAAGAAAGGATGAATAAACGACGAGACAAATTTACGCTTTAGAAAATATACTCATTTAAGCCATCTATTTCAGCATATTCTGAATTGCTTGCTTGAGAACCGGCAAGTCTTTCTCAAGAATATTCCACACGCGTTCAATTTCAATACCAAGATAATCATGAACGAGGACATTGCGAAAGCCGGAGATTTTGAACCAGTCGACTCTGCGCTGGTTTTCTTTAGCATCATCAGACAATCGTTGTGTCGACTCAGCTAATACCTGCAAGTTACGAATAACCGCGTCCTATATCAGCGTAGAATCTAAAAACTGCTGCTTATCTTTTCCGGCAACATAAGATTCTATGCGTTCGATACATTCGCTAATATGGATCAGATAAAGCCGGTCGTCTTTCATATCGGCTTCGCCTCACAAATGATACGGTTTTTGATATACCAGTGCAGGCCATCCTCGGTAACGACATCGACCTTTCTGCCGAATAATTTCTGTAAGTCCATAAGCAGGCCACCCAAATCGAAAAGGCTGCGATCCTTCTCCATATCCACCAGAAAGTCAATATCGCTGCTTGCATTGGCGGTTCCGTTCGCAACTGAACCGAAAACGCGTACATTTGAAGCACCATACTTGGCCGCTAACGCCAGTATCTGCTCCTTCTTGTCAGCAATTATTTCCGGAATACCCATATGCACGGTCTCATCAATCAATTAGCTTTATCTACAAGTTTAAGTACCTGCGTGAAGTATGTCAAATCGAAATTAAGCCGCTCATCACGATAGAACAGAAACTATTCAACCGTAACACTTTTTGCGAGATTGCGGGGCTTGTCCACATCCTGGCCGCGAAGCACGGCGGCGTGATAGGCCAACAACTGCAGCGGCACAACAGTCAGCATCGGCTGGAGGCACTCCGGAGCATCCGGAATAGCAATCAGATGATCAGCGTATTGGGCAATGTTTTCATCGCCTTCGGTTGCTACGGCGATAATCCTGCCGCCGCGGGCGCGGACTTCGGCGATGTTGCTCATAATCTTGTCGTACTGCGGCCCGGCGGTAGCTATGAAAACCGCCGGCATACCATCGGCGATTAACGCTATCGGGCCGTGCTTCATCTCCGCGGCCGGCAGGCCCTCGGCGTGAATATAACTTATTTCCTTGAGTTTCAAAGCACCTTCGAGAGCAACCGGATAATTAAAGCCCCTGCCCAGGAAAAGCCAATTGTCCTTATCGATATTTGCCGCGGCAATTTCTTTTATCTGTTCGGACTGGGTCAGTATTGTATCAATCTTATCCGGGATTTGGGAAAGTTCATCGATGTGCCTGTCGGCCTCGTCGCTGCTGATGTGCTTTCTTCTGCCCAGCTCTATAGCCAGCATCGTCAGGACCGCAACCTGTGCCGTAAAGGCTTTTGTGCTGGCAACGCCGATCTCCGGGCCGGTGTGCAAATATATCCCCGCATCGGTGGCCCGGGCTATGGATGAGCCGACGACGTTCACAATGCCGAGCACCCTCGCACCCCGCTCTTTGGCCTCCTCCACTGCAGCCAAAGTATCGAGCGTTTCTCCGGATTGACTTATCGCTACAACGACGGTGCGGTCCTCGATAATCGGATTGCGATATCTAAATTCGCTGGCGTATTCGGTTTCCGCCGGGATACGAGCCAACTGCTCGAATAAAAACTCCCCCACCAGGCCGGCATGAAAGGCGGTTCCGCAGGCGGTCATTATCAGTCGCCTGGTGCGCACCAAATCACGCAAGTACGAAGCGATGCCCCCGAGCCTGATTCTGTTATTCTGCCGGTCGATTCGGCCGCCCATGCAGGTTTCGAGAGCTCTGGGCTGCTCGAATATCTCTTTGAGCATATGGTGCTGGAAACCGCCCAGCTCAATTTGCTCTAATGAAAATTCAATCTCCTGGAGATTCTTGCTGACAGTAACGTTACCAATCGTTTTGGTATGAAAGCCATCCGGGCCGATGGTCACCATCTCGTTGTCGGCCAGGTATATTGCCTGGGTCGTATGCTCGACAATCGCCGCGGCATCCGAAGCCAGTATATATTCGTTCTCGCCGAGCCCCAAAATCAGCGGGCTTCCCCTTTTGGCGCCGATTAGCATATTCGGAAAATCCGAGCAAATAATCGCCAGGCCGAATGTGCCGTAGAGTTCCCGAAGTGCCCGCTGGACGGCCCATTCGAATTTGTTCTGCCCATTAAGGGGCGACAACTGCTCATCGCCGGTGCAATTCGAATAAAAATAACCTATAAGGTTTGCTATTACTTCGGTATCGGTTTCACTCGCAAATTCGACACCTTCGTTTTGCAGCCACGTCTTCAGCGTTCCGTAGTTCTCAATAATGCCGTTGTGAACGACGGCGATTTTGCCGGTGTAGTCAAGATGTGGATGAGCATTGACGGTGTTCGGCTCTCCGTGTGTGGCCCAGCGTGTATGGCCGATGCCGAATGTCTCGGCCGCGACAGGCTCGGTAAGTATCTGCTCCAGGGCGTTGATTCTGCCGCTGGTCTTTTGGATTTTTATCGCCCCGCCGCCAAGCATCGCCACACCGGCCGAATCGTAACCGCGATATTCCAGCCGCTTTAATCCTTCGACAAGAATCGGTTGGGCTGCTTTTTTTCCAAGATATGCTACTATGCCGCACATTTGTTATTTACTCTTCGCCATTTATTATTTATCATTGGTTTCGATATATGATCAACATTAATCCTCTAAACGGTAAACGGTTGAGAGTAAATAGTCAATATTAATTATGATTGTTGTTATCGATTATAACGTCGGAAATGTAAAGAGCGTGTGCAACGCTTTCAAACATATCGGCTGCGAAGCGAAGCTCAGCAAAGACACCGGTGTCATTGAAAACGCTACCGGTATAGTTCTACCCGGAGTTGCGGCCTTCGGCTACGCAATCAGCGCCCTGGGAAATCTTGCCGGGGTGATTAAAAGCCTGGCCTTGAGCGGCAAACCGCTGCTGGGCATCTGTGTCGGCTACCAGATGCTCTTCGAATCCAGCAGCGAATACGGCCGGCACGAAGGTCTTGGCCTGGTGAGAGGCAATGTCGGCCCCATCCCACCCGGCCGGGTCATCCCGCATATGGGCTGGAACCTGGTCGGGCTGCCCGAAGATATGGATTTGTTCGCCGGAGTTGGGAACGAAAAACACTTTTACTTCGCACACTCGTTTTGTGCTGAGGTAAAAGACGTCGGGGCAAAAATCGCCTACGCCGACTACGGCTTCGAACTGACCGCTTCCGTGCAGAAAGCAAATATATACGGCACGCAGTTCCACCCTGAAAAGAGCGGAAAAGCCGGGTTGAAGGTTTTGCAGAATTTCTATGACATTTGTAAACGTGGAGCACAAAAGTGTTAACACGAAGAATTATTCCCTGTCTTGATGTTAAAGATAACCGCGTGGTTAAGGGCGTAAACTTCCTCAATCTTCGCGATGCCGGCGATCCTGTGGAACTCGGAGCACGATACAGCGACGAAGGCGCCGATGAGCTTGTTTTTCTCGATATAACAGCAACGATCCGCTCCCGCAAGACCATTGTCGAGCTGGTCGAGAAGGTGGCCGAGAACGTGTTCATTCCGTTTACCGTCGGCGGCGGAATCCAGACCGTCGAGCAGATGGATGAGCTTTTAAGGAGCGGAGCGGAAAAAGTCTCGGTAAATACCGCCGCCGTTGCCAATCCGGACCTGCTCGCCGAAGCGGCACAGCGTTTCGGGAACCAGTGCGTTGTGCTTGCAATTGACGCTCGACGGTCGAAGGACCGCCCCGGCAAATGGCAGGTATGCATAAAGGCCGGCTCAGAGCCGACCGACATCGACGTGGTCGAATGGGCGGCCCGCGGCGAAGAATTAGGAGCAGGTGAAATCCTGCTGACCAGTATGGATGCCGACGGCACGAAGGCAGGATACGACAACGAGCTGAACAAGACGGTTACTGACGCCGTCAATATCCCCGTTATCGCCTCCGGCGGAGCAGGAAGTCTCGAACATCTATACGACGCCATCATCGACGGCGGTGCGGATGCGGTCCTGATGGCCTCGATAACACACTTTGAAAATTACACCATCACACAAATGAAAGAATACCTCCGCGACCGTGGCATCCCAATGAATCTATAAAGGTATAATGCCCTGTAACATCAGTGTTTTACATTCTTTAAAGGTCTGAGTTCTCCAGCAGATCTTCAGATGCAAAGTCCATCGTCCACAGAGTGCTCTGCAACTCTTTGGAAATACCTTCCAATTGATCGATTAGAGATTCTAACTTTTCCTTTTTTCCCTCTCCGGTTATGCCCTGTACGGTTCTAAGATCCTCCAATAATGACTGAATCTCGTCACCCAGCTCCTCTACACCATCAGCCAGATCCGAAATATCATCCACTGCCTCGTTAAGTCTATCGCTCACGCCGTCCAGCAAATTCTCGATCTCACCGGTGGTATGTTCTATCTGCTGATCCTTGATTGTGCTGTATTCGCTCATTAGGATTCCTTTCCATCAAAAGCCGAGCCGGCCGGAGCATGCATTTCTAAAAAGACTCCAGCATACATAATATAGTATAATATAATATCGCCTTAAAAATCCAATAAACTTAAGGATAATTCACTATTCTATGCCGCATCTGTGGCAACAGCCTTATGACCTCTCCAATTATGTTAATTCATCTTTCTCTAATTTTTGGACCTGCGCGAATCTATTTTCACAGAATTGCTGTGATTTAATCCTGATTATTTAAAATCAGAAAATAAAATCGCAAACGAAATCAAGATACTCTCGCCTACCCGGCATTAGGTCCGAATGTCTGTGAACCGATTGCAGAACGGTTCTCAGGCCGTCTCGCCAGACATCGTCCGAGACATCTGAACGAAACATATGCATTTCTTCCAGGCCTTCATTCAACGATTCCGCAAGGGCATCTTCCGCTGTATCGCCTCGGATTGCCGCTTTCAGAGCATCGGCAACAATCCGATCATCAATACGGGGATTATCACGATACCCCGTGACCAGAATGAATTCAATGTTCTGCAGAATATCCTGGTGGTTTCTGGTCATCCGCTTTAATAATTTTCGAGGTCCCAACATTTCCCGATTTTCGCTATGCAATGATATCAGGCGCATATTGGCCTTTTTCCGGGCGGCTCGTTTCCGCCGCATCCGTTTGAGCTTTAACATGTTATGACTCCTTTCACATTGTTACCTTAACAAGTACCCGTTCAGCCTTCCATCATTCATTTTCTCTTCCCTGACTTCCTGGCCTTTTGGGGATTATAGTTGGGATTCGGCGTTAGCATTTGTGCGTTCACTTTTCTTCGCCAGTTAGAGAGCATCTTTTTCAATTGCTCAACTCTTTCCGGCATTTGTTTCGCCAGATTGTTCTGCTCACCGATGTCTTCTTTGAGATTGTACAGTTCGAATTCGTTGCCGGGGCCGCAAATGCTTTCGTCAAACCATTCGATCAGTTTGTAATCGCCGGCACGGACGGCACCGCACGGACCAATGCTGCTGGAATGATAGTGCGGATAGTGCCAGAAAATAGCCGGGCGATTCAATCGGTCCTTTTGCGCCAACAAGGGCAACAGGCTGACCCCGTCGATTGGCTTTTTCACCTGGTCTTTCACACCTACAATTTCCAGAAAGGTCGGGAAGAAATCCACGCTTGTGACCGGTTCGCTACATGTGCTGCTCGGCTTGACTACCCCCGGCCAGCGGATAATCAAAGGCTCTCTGATGCCGCCTTCGTACAGATTGGCTTTGCCGCTGCGCAGGAGTGTCTGTTTAGCGTCTCTTTCCAGCCCGCCATTGTCGCCGAAGAAAATTACGATGGTCCTGTCGGCGATTTTCAGCTCCTCCAGTTTCTTAAGTAATTTGCCCGTGCTGTTATCGAGTTCCTCAATCATCGCCCCGAGGACCGGATTGTTCTGCGGCAAATCCGAGCCGGATTTCTTCTTATATTTTTGAACGAGCTTCTTTTTACCCATAACCGGGGCATGAATTGTGTTATGGGTAACATAGAGAAAGAAGGATTCGTTCTTATGTCTTTCCATGAAGTCCAGCGACTTTCGAGTAATCGCTTCGACGTTGTGAGCATCACTTTCAGGATCGGCTTTGGAAGACGGTTTGTAGGTGACAAAATACTCATCGAAGCCCTGCTTGTCCGGATTGAACGGCAGGCTCTTCGGCGGCTTCTTGTCGATGCTCAAATGCCACTTGCCGAAACTGGCAGTAGCGTAGCCGGCGGTCTTGAGGATTTCCGCAATCGTTATCTCTTCCAGCGGCAGATATTTCCGCCATTCGGGCTGTGCGTATTTCTCGTACGGAAAGTTGCCACCGGCAATAAAATCCGTCAGATGCAGACGGGCCGGATATTTACCGGTCATGATACTGGCCCGCGTCGGCGAGCAGACCGGACACGCAGCATAGGCATCGGTGAATCGCATCCCTTCACGTGCAAGCCGGTCAATATTCGGTGTCTCGTAATAATTGCTGCCGTAGCAGCCGATCTGCGACCAGCCCAAATCATCTGCAAGAATAAAAAGGAAGTTCGGTCTGGCTGTGATATCACTCTTAGCAAGCGCCGACGTCAAAGCCGTAAATTGCCCCAGTCCTAATGCTCCGGCTCCAATGCCAAGTGATTTAAGCAATTGCCTGCGATTCACGATCAAATTTCCTCAACGACAGTTATTTATCCTGTTTGTTGTATCAGGATAAACAATTTTCCGCCTGACGTTAAGGACTTTCGCAGGGAAATTTGTTCACGCCTTCTATATTTTTTCGAAGGTAAACTTGCGGCTGTCGGCATCAATTTTTATAGTGTCGCCGTCGGCGAATTTTCCAGCCAAAAGCTCGGCGGCCAGCGGGTTCTCCAATTGCTGCTGGATGGTGCGCTTTATCGGCCGAGCACCGAAAACCGGATCGTAACCTTCATCCATGATCTGCTCTCTGGCGCTGTCGGTAAATTCGACCTTGATGTCGCGGCCGTTCAGACGACCGGCAAGGTAACTCAGTTGAATATCGACAATCTTCCGCAAGTCATCTTTACTGAGCATGCGAAAAACGATTATTTCATCGATACGATTCAGGAATTCCGGCTTAAAGACCTGCTTGAGCACATCTTTGACGTGGGCCTCTATTTCCCAGTCGGCACCGGATTCTTCCGTAAGCTGCTGGATCTGCTGGCTGGCAATGTTGCTGGTCATTATGATGACCGTGTTCTTGAAATCAACAGTCCGACCCTTCCCATCAGTCAACCGGCCGTCATCAAAAACCTGGAGCATAACGTTGAAGACGTCCGGATGGGCTTTTTCTATCTCGTCTAATAAGATTACCGAATAGGGCTTACGCCGAACTGCTTCCGTCAGACGCCCCCCTTCTTCGAAACCGACATATCCCGGCGGCGAACCAATCAAACGGGCAACAGAATGCTGCTCCATAAATTCACTCATATCGATCCGAACCATCGCGTGCGGATCGTTAAACAGAAAATCAGCGAGGGCTTTGGACAATTCGGTCTTGCCAACACCGGTCGGGCCGAGGAACAAAAATGTCCCAACCGGCCGGTTCGGGTCACCCAATCCCGAGCGACTTCTGCGAACGGCATTACAAAGTGCCTCTACAGCTTCATTCTGCCCGACCACACGTTGTCTAATCACATCCTCCATTTTCATCAGGCGCTCGCGCTCTCCGCTCAATAATTTCGCAATAGGTATGCCGGTCCACTTGGAAACAACGTTGGCAATGTGCTCTTCTGTGACTTCGTTATGGATTATCGACTTGTCGGATTTGGAAATCTGTATTTCCTTTTCCTCCAGCTCCTTTTTCAAGTTCGTAATGGTTTCGTATTTCAAACGGGCGGCGGTCTCCAAGTCCCCTTTACGCTGGGCATCCTCGAACTGGTTTTGGGCATCTTCGATTTTTACTTTCAGGGCTTTAATCTGGTCAATATCGCCCCGTTCGCTTTCCCATTGAGCCGTGAGTTTATTGTCCCGCTCCTGCAGTTCCGCCAACTGTTTTTCAGTATTTTTCAGTCGTTCCTTGCTGGCTTCGTCGCTTTCTTTCTTAAGCGCCTCTCTCTCGATTTGGTACTGGACGATCTTTCTACGAATGCCGTCAAGTTCGGCAGGCAGCGAGTCATTCTCGATTCGCAACTGAGAGGCCGACTCATCGATCAAATCAATCGCCTTGTCCGGCAGCCATCGGTCGGTAATGTACCGATTTGATAAAGTTGCCGCTGCAACAAGCGCAGAATCGGTAATCCGAACGCCATGATGCGTATCATAGCGGGCCTTGAGCCCTCGCAGAATAGCGATGGTCTCTTCTACGCTCGGCGGATCAATCATAATCGGCTGAAAGCGTCGTTCGAGCGCTGCGTCTTTCTCTATGTATTTTCGGTACTCGTCAATCGTGGTCGCACCGATGCAGCGTAACTCGCCCCGCGCAAGCGATGGCTTTAGCAGATTGCCCGCATCGACAGCACCTTCGGCCTTGCCGGCGCCGACAACGGTGTGCAGCTCGTCAATAAAGAGTATGATTTGCCCCTCGGCGGCAATAACTTCCTTAAGCACAGCCTTGAACCGGTCCTCGAATTCTCCCCTGAATTTCGTACCGGCAATCAATGCCCCCATATCCAAGGCAATGACTCTCTTGTTCTTCAAGCCCGTCGGCACATCGCCTGCAACAATCCGCTGGGCGAGACCTTCGACAATCGCGGTTTTGCCAACGCCTGGCTCGCCGATCAATACCGGATTGTTCTTCGTCCGGCGGTTTAAGACCTGCATACAACGTCGGATCTCTTCGTCTCTGCCGATTACAGGATCAAGCCTGCCCTTGCGAGCCATTTCCAGAAGGTCGATGCCGTAACGTTCGAGCGCTTTGTATTTATCTTCCGGATTCTGATCCGTTACTTTTTCCGGGCCGCGGATTTCTTTCAGAGCGCTTTCAATATGCTCCGGCGTAACCGAATTTAATTGTAAAATCTCTTTAGCATCACTCTGAACCGAAGCAAGCGAGATCAACAAATGTTCGACGCTCAAATATTCATCGCCCATTGCATCGGCACGGTTTTGCGCATCCAGAACAACCTGGCCCAGAGCCGGATCCGGCATAAGCTGATTACTGCTTTTTCCCTGGGGCAGTCGTCCAAGCTCACTCTCTACCATCTCTTTAATTCGCCCGACATTGGCGCCGATTTTTTTCAAAATCTCAACAGTAACGCCGGCATCGTCATTGCAAACAGCGCTCAACAAATGCAGCGGCGACATTACCGTATGTGATTTGGCCATAACGATTTGCTGGGCCGTTGCCAAAGCTTCCTGAGCTTTTAATGTAAATTTATCGAATTTCATATCTAACCTTTACCAACACAATTTAAATATAAATACTCGAATAAATATTAAGTGCAAACAGCGTGCCTAAACGAGGTAAAACCCTAAGTGCCTTTTTTGTAAGCACTTACGTAAATAAGGCGTTCTTTGGAAGTGTGCCAATATGGCAGAAATGCAGACTCAAACAGCCTAAAATAATCTGATAGCAGTCCTAAGATGAGGTTGAAAAAGCATTTAGCCCCTACTTCTGCTGTAAGACAGAGCTGTCTTGCAGTCGGTACAGTTCCGTTCTCAATCGTGGTAGTGCCTGTGGATATTTCCTTTTCATGAACTCAAGGAGTTTTTCTCTCACCTCACAGCGCAGGGTCCAGGCCGCCGAGGCGTCCGCAGCGCTCATAAGAGCTCTAATCTCCATAGTACGGTCTGTGGCGTTCGTAACCTGCAAAACACAGACTTTTTTGTCCCAATGCTCCGATTCGTTCAGTATTTTCTGAAGCTGCTCCCTAATCGCATTGACGGGTACTGTATAATCAGTATATATAAAAACCGTGCCGAGTATGTCCGCGGAAATTCGTGTCCAGTTCTGAAATGGTTTTTCGATAAAATACGTTATAGGCACAATCAACCGCCTCAGGTCCCAGATTCTGACAACGACGTAGGTCAGCGTTATCTCTTCGATACGGCCCCATTCATTTTCGACTATTACGACATCGTCAACCCTGATTGGCTGGGTGATTGCTATCTGAAGACCGGCGATAAACGTTGCTATAGTACGCTGAGCAGCCATGCCCACTACAATACCGACCACCCCGGCAGAAGCAAGGATTGTAGTTCCGAGCTGGCGAACCCTCTCGAATGTCATCAGCATCGTTCCGAACGCCAGAATACTCACAACAACAATGGCGATTCGCTTCAACACTTTGAACTGTGTATGGATTTTTCGTGCTTTCAGATTGTCTTTAACGCCGACATCAAAACGACTTGTGACATAATCTTCCAGGACGCAAGTCATTCGAATTAAAAGCCAGGCAACAAGAGCTATCAAGAGCAAAGCAATTGCATGTACCGCCACTTCTGGAACCAGTGCCGTGAAATTGGGCAGTTTGCCCACCACACGTACTATGAGCAGGATTACTATCCACTGCAATGGCCTATAACAGCGGTTCACAAGTGCATTGTCAAAAGTCATTGTGGTACTTTTGGTCAAGCGTAAGAGTATCCGGAATACCACATAATGACCTACTACTCCTAAAAGCAGTGCTCCTCCATACAGCCAGACCAATGGACTCAAGTTACTTATATCCGCCAACATTCTATGCATCTTGAACCTCCCTTCTCAAGAACACCATGGTAAATTAGAGCAAAATTACTCACTCATAATCGAATTAAGCATATCCAGGTAGTCTGAGAGCAACCGGGTAATAAGAAACTCTTTTCTTACCTTTTCTTTTGCTTTTTCCCCAACAGCTTTAGCTTCATCGGGATTTTGCAGAATGTGTATAATCCGCTCTGCAAATCCCTTGTTGTCCTGAGGCTCTACCAGAAAACCGCTCCGACCATCATCAATCTGATAAGGTATTCCGCCTATATTTGAGGCGACGACCGGCGTTCCTTTCCATAAAGCCTCGGTCACACAGAGACAGAAACCTTCTCTTATGGACTTCTGTATTATCACGTCTGAGAATCTCTGGATGGAATTAACCAATGTTTCATTATTACCAACGACGAAAATGATGTCTTTAGTATTTATAAGCTTGTTCGCCTTGCGATTTACTTTTCTATACATCTGCAGGCCTTCGGGATCGTCGCTTGCCACATTGTAGCAGAAGACCAGCCTGCAATCAACCTTCTCCTTTACCATTTTGAACACATCTATTACGCCCTCCGGGTCTTTCCACGGATCAAGCCTGGATACCTGTGTAATGACAGGCTTGTCAGTCGGAACGCCCACCTTCTTTATGTGCTCAAGCATCGTCTTCCTGGAGATGTCCCTGTTCTTCCGACTAAGTGGATTAATCGCGGGAAACATGAGCCGCTGGTCAACAGGCAAATCTTCCTTGAAGTATTTCTCACTCGACATTACAACCTGATCGTATTTCAGCATGAATCCCTTTAGAAAGTCCCACAATTCATCATGTGGATTGGTCAGGTCTATGTGGCATCGCCATATCCACGGCTGGATTTTTCGATAAGCTCTTATGATTGACAGGGGCTGCGGATCATGAACTATTACACAGTCATGATGGAGATGTGTGAACCTCGAAAAGTTGTCGTTTACCTGTAAATATGTTCGCTTTTTCTTTTCAGACAGATTCAACCTGGCCCCCTGAAGTGCGTTGTGAAAACTCTTCGTGATCTCGAAGAATTCCTGGCTTCCATGCAGTATTCTCCAGCCGGCATTTATACCGACGTCATTCATCAACTGCACGAGAGAATAGAGTATTTCGGCGACTCCGCCTCCCTGGTACGTAGCGTTGATGTGAACAATATGTTTGCCGTAGAGCTTCTTGGCCCTGTTGTAAATCTCAGCCAATCTTGTATCCGGTACAATGTGTCGGAAATCTTCAAGTCGTATCATCCAAATCTCCTGTTAATCTTTTCAATAATATTCTTATATCTTCCACGCTTTCGACGTTAAGCCTTGCTTTCGATGCGGCAAATCCGACTTTTATGGAATATGCCTGCTCAGGCAGGACACCGAACATCTCTTCATCAGTATAATCATCACCTGCCGTCAGAATAAAGTCCCAGTCTCCCTCAGCCAACCAGTGTTCCGTGGCCCAGCCTTTATTGACGACATGACTTTTCACTTCCAATATCTTGTTGCCCTCAAACACACCGACATCCAGGTTCTCCGTCATGTTCACAAGAGCCATCTTCAGTTCCTGTCCTCTAACATAGGCCAGCTCAGGATCGGCTCTGCGGTAGTGCCATACTAATGAGAAATCCTTCTCTTCTACGGTCGAACCGGGCGTGCGATCCGAGTAAAGCTCCAGAATGGGCCTGATGCTTTTTTTCCAGGACATGTCAAACGGCACCGGACTTTGCCACTTTCGGTTTCCATCTCTAATCCACCCTCCGTGCTCGGCAACCAGTGCCGCCCCGATATGACCCAGCCAGTCTTCAAGAGTAGTCTTATCACGCCCGCTGATAATCACAACCGTGTTTCTCGGATCTCCTGAGAGACACTGCAGCAGAGCAATAATTTCACCGTCCGGCCCTGCCTCTGCGGGTTTGCCCTTGAAACCTACCAGAGTGCCGTCGTAATCAAGTAAAAACAATCGTTTGTTGCTGCTGTGATAATCCTCAGCTAACTTCTCTGATATTAAATCTGTAAGTCGCCTGGCCGACATTTGTTGCTGGGTCTTTTTGACATCGGACAGAGCAGTTAAAAAATCATGGCACCAGCGAGAAATATTGTAGCGTCGCAGCCTTTCCTGCATAACTTTGTTTCGTTCAAGCTGCTCTAACGGGGGCATCTCCAGGGCCTCCTTGATACCATGGACTATGGCCTTCTTATCACAAGAATTAACTGCTAAGGCTTCTCCCAGCTCACATGCCGCACCTGTCATTTCACTTATGACCAGAACGCCGGCCTTATCCGCCTTGGCAGCAATGAATTCCTTTGCAACGAGATTCATTCCGTCTCGTAAAGGTGTTACTAATGCAACGTCGGAAACATTGTACAGAGCAGTCAATTCGTTAAAAGGCAGAGAGCGATACAAGTACCAGACAGGTATGTAGCCCATCGTACCATACTCGCCATTGATCCTTCCAACTAACTGCTCCAGCCTGCTTCTTAATTCCTTATAGTCCTCTACCCCGGTCCGTGTCGGAACAGCCACCAGAATCAAAGTAACCATGCCTCTATATTGCGGATTTTCGGAAAGAAATAAATCGAAGGCTTCCAACCTCTCAATGATACCTTTGGAGTAGTCCAGCCTGTCAATAGATAAGATGATCTTGCGCTTACCAATTCGTCTTCGAATCTTGTTAGCTTCCTTCTCCACCTCAGGATCATCGATTGCACGCGAGTACTTCTCATAATCGATGCCCATAGGGAATGCATCGACCTTGATGATGCGATTGCTAACGCTGACATTACCAAGTGAGTGCTCCAGCCGGCTTATCCTGGAGATACTGCTGAGAAAGTGCCTGACGTAATCATAGGTATGAAAGCCTATCAGATCAGCTCCCAGCAGGCCGTTTAGTATCTCCTCACGCCAGGGCAGAAGGCGAAAAAGCTCAAATGAAGGCCACGGTATGTGGAGAAAGAATCCGATTTCCGAATCGGGCAGCTCCTTTCTCAGAAGCTGGGGAAGCAGCATGAGCTGGTAATCGTGTACCCATATGCAGTCTCCCGGCTCCGCTACTCTCATTACTTCTTCGCAGAATGCTTTGTTTACCTGCTTATACATCTTCCAGAAACGTATCTCATAGACGGTGCGTCTCGGGAAATAGTGAAACAGAGGCCAGATCGTCTTGTTACAGAATCCCTGATAGTATCCCTCCATCTGCTTTCTCGAAAGAAATACCGGATGGCTGTCAACATCAGTGAGCCGGTCTATAATTTGGTGCTTCTCCTCGGATTTGAGCTTCTCATTCGTTACACCAGGCCAGCCTAACCAGAGCCGCTCGGCTGATTCTGGCAATGATGACAAACCCACAGCAAGTCCTCCCGGACTCGGTCGAAAATGCAACTCTCCCGCTTTTCGCATCGTACTAAGCGGCAGTCTGTTGGCGACAACGAGCAATCGACCCATGATTTTCCTTATAGTTTGAGCTTTCGACAGCTAATTTGAAGAATAACGGAAAAACAGAGGAATGGTACGGTTTGCATGAGGCTCCTTTGTTTTCTCTGCAAAAACTCCATAAGATTTTCACAAGTATAACACGGCGGAGAATTCATGCAAGAAAAAAAGTATTTATAGCACGTAAGCAGCCGTAAAACTGTTATAATCAAATAGACCTTTGAACAGGTTTTCGCACTGAAATTCTCACAACTCGAAGACAGTCAAAATCAAAAGGGGTAAAAAGTGCATCGAAAAGGTTTTACTCTTATTGAGCTGTTGATAGTAATATCAATTATCGCCTTGCTGGTAAGCATACTTTTGCCTTGTCTTATAGGTGCAAAAGAAAGAGCATTGGAATTATGTGCCATGCACGTCCAGCCTGATGAAGAGGGAAAGGTTTTCCTGAAAATTCAAAACCCTTCTGATAGAGAATCAACTGACGACATATATATGATAGAGATTAAACGGCCGTACATTTGCCATATTTCCATAAAAAAACCTCATCCTGCGGGGATGAAATTAATAAAAAGAGACGGCGATGATTATATCAAATGGAGACCCCAGTGGCATGATATTGGTGTGCATCCAATTACCGTCGTTTTTGAAGGCAGGCAAATCTCTGAGCAGCAGATTACAATTTACGTTTATAATAAAGAGCTTTTAGAAGAACAGCAACAGGAACAATCAGACAACAATTAACACAGGTTTTTGTTCACCAGGAAAGACACGCCTGTCCTGATTTAGCCTTTAGCCCTGAGCACAGCCGAAGGGGCAGTCGAACAAGGGTACTGACCGAATCAATTCGTTTTTCCCTTGCCGTTTAAAGCTATTCTCATAATACTATCAACCATCTTAAGGGCTATTATGATATATGTTCTTGATATTTTCGGTACGTTTGTATTCGCCGTCTCGGGCGCATTTAAAGCAGCACGGCATGAACTCGACCTTCTCGGTGTTCTGGTCCTGGCGATAGCCACGGGCGTTGGCGGCGGCATTATCAGAGATGTCACACTCGGATATACACCGCCGGCGGCGTTTCAGGATGAATTCTATCTTCTTGTCTGCCTCGTGGGCGGCCTTGTCATTTTTTTCGCCGCAGGCAAAATTGCGCCTCGCTGGAATTGTGTGATGTTCGCCGACGCCGTTGGCCTGAGTGTTTTCGCCGCAATCGGCGCAGCCAAAGCACAGATGTTCGGCCTTGGTAGTATCGGTATCATTATGATGGCCGCGATCACAGCAACAGGTGGAGGCCTCATACGGGACGTACTTGTAAGAGAAATACCCGCCGTCCTGAGGGCCGATTTCTACGCGACCGCCGCTCTTCTCGGCGGCGCCTCTTTCATCGCAGCCGGAAGGCTCGGATACAGCCAGGGCACACAACTACTCTGCGCGATAATGCTAACATTCCTTATACGGGTTCTCGCAATGAAGTACGGCATCTCCCTGCCAAAGCTCCACAGACTGCCGCAATCACCATCTAAACTCACTAAAATGCGCAAAGCCAAACAAGAAACCGAAAGTGCAGAGAAAATATGAATATGTAGGATGGCGCAGCTTCGCTGCCCATGCGGCTTATTAAAATATCTCACCACGAAGGCATGCCCTGAGCGGAGTCGAAAGGAACACGAAGAACCATGAGAAATAATCAATTATCAATAATCAATAATCAATTGATTCGCGGATGTTGTAATCCATATTCTGTGGCACTATTATTTATTAGGGATAGCCAACGATTTCTGTGTACTGTCACCAGCCATTAATACTAATTTTAGGTTTTACCTCAGAGAAATAATAAATAGTCAATTTATGCCATAGGTATAGAAAATAATCAATGACAGAGGCTATCCCTAGTTTTTTTCATCGGAACAATTAATACTTGATCCCTTTATCTTCTTTATCACCGTTTTCCAAAGATGTCAGGAGTCGTTTTACGATAATACTTCTCATTATTATATATAACACAAAAAGCAATATGCATACAATTACTATGCAAATGGCTAATAATGGATATTGATAAAGCAGCACATTACAAAAGTATAGACCAGATATTATCCAAAATAAAAATTGGATATTTCTAAAAATTTCTAAAAATGGTACGAGGAAATTGCCAAAGAAAGGAATAAGAGGATTGAGACAACAGGCAGATATAAAAAACATTCCACTTGCCAATAAATGCTTTTTATAGAAAAGGAAAATTAAGCCTAATGTGAAGGTAATCAAGAAAGAAATCGCCCAAGGAATGTATTGGGTTTTATATCTACTGTATCCTAATGGAATCAACCTAAATATAGGTGATAAAATAGCAGTTAATGTAAAACCACTTACAAGCATTACCGGCCAAACGAATATAATAGATAGTATCAATCGAAATCCAAATGACATTTCTTGCCTTTTTCAAAAATTTTTTTTCGCGATAACCATTCTACTACTTTCCATTCTCGCTCACCATAATACCTCCCTTTCATAAAAGTGTCTTCGCATTCAATTTTAAGTCACTCCATCTTTGGAGTATTCGAGTAGGTTTTTTACTATATTAAGTTTATTCACGACTGTTTTTCTCTGGAATTTCTATCGAAAGCAGTTTCTTATAGACACGGGAATGATGACGATCGAATGTGTCACTAAGACGATGTTAAAGTAACACGTCGAGTGCATTTTGTTTCTGTCGCTGAATTTGAGATTGGTGTGCTGTGAAAAGCCAGCCCCCAATACCAAAAGCCGCTGTAATGATAATCATTGCTAGTTCGGGCTCAAGGATGCCCAACTCAGTCTTGAAGATTCCCAAGACAGATACAATAATAACAATCACAATCAACATCAAGTCAAGTACTAAGAAAACACCATAGAGTCGCATTGTTTTAATCTCCCTTATAGTTGATAACTATGTATATATGGTTTCCGTATAACATCCCAAGCCTCTCGTTATAAATCCAGAAATCACAAACTACGCCGATGCCGCTTACCGTCCATGGCCCTTGACGAACTGCAAGAGAGTTCGCTCGACACAGTTGTGCGATGCCTCATTTTGTATTCTCTTCCAGCCACATGATCGCTTTCCGTATGCGTTCGTACACGTTCCCTTTCCAACCATGCCCTCCTTTGTAAGTAGACAAGTTCACTGCGGCTCCTGCTTCTGCAAGTTCTTTCTTTGCACGTTCTGCCATCCAGAACGGACAGACTCTATCATCAGGGGAATGCTCGATATAGTAGTAATGTCCCTTTGCGTTTGTCAAAGGAGGCAAATTCTTCTTTTTAAATACCGACATCGCAACATAAGAGCCTGTGACCGATTTCTTCGGTTGAAGGGATGCTGCGTAGGCCGCAGGCCCACCGGATGACCACGACAGAGTGAAGACATGTTTCCCGTCAATCTTGTGCTGTCTCTTGATATCAGCGATCACGGATTCGATGAACTCCTCTGTGGAGAAAGCCATCTTGGGGACTTTGTCCTTTTTCTGAGGCCACACGACCTGCTGATTTGGAATCCATTTAACTGCAACGATCTGGGCCAGCAAGTAACCTTTGGGCAGTCCGTGTTTGTAGATTCGCTTGACAAACGGATGAAATGCTTCGGAACCATCTCCGCCGGGAAGCACGACAAGCAGCTTGTATCGTCCGTTTGGAGGCAGTGTGCCATCACTCGGGTGGATCAGGAAGTATGTCTTGTTCGGATCATTGGCTACACGTAATTTCTTGGACTCAATATCTGCGATATCATCCTGTGTCGTAGCGCGGTGTTCGTTCTCTGGCGGTGAGGGCCTCCCAGTTTCGCCCAAATCGACATACGTTGCCCGGACATCGTCAAACCACACCTTGCCAGGTCCGTAGATTTGCAGCGCCACTTGGATCTTCTTCGTTCCTTTCGGAATATCCACGCTACCAGAATACGCTTTCCAGTTGTGATTCGCCGCAGGATCGTTCGCGTTCTTGCGTCCAATGTATGTTGCCCATTTGTGCGAGATGAATTTGCCTTTGCCATCGAGAAACGCAACGTCAACTATCGCTTTCGTCACCTGTTCAGCCTTGACCTGTGTGCTGATTTCGAGGGCAGGGCTGCTGCCCTGCCTTTCCACAATCTGATACCATTGAGCAATTGGGAAGTATCGTTTTGCCGTCTTGTAGAGACACAGGCTGGCCTTGCTTTCGTATCCGTTCTCTTTGTCCCAAACGTAGTTCACTCCGCCAATCCTGGCTCCCTTCGACCAGTGCACGGGAAACGTCCCACCCTCCTCAAATCCTGGATTGAGAAGAATGCCGTCCACGGCCAGTGCTGAAGTTCCGCATGCATACAATGCGAAAACGATGATCCAATATACAGAACGCTTCATACCGATCTCCTTCCTTCATGGCATCGAACAATGTTTATATGCTTTCCGTACAACATCCCAAGCCTCTCAGCATAAATCAAGAAATCACAAACTACGACGTTGCCGCTTCAAAGCTACTAAATCTGCTATGTTTGATTATAGAAGCGTCTGCCCATAGGGCAAGAAAAAAGGCCGGAAAAGACAGAATACAGGAGACAGAATACAGAATTTTAAAAACTACCTGAACAGTAGTGTTAATAAGTGTTCATTCGTTGCTATTTCAATTGGTTATTTAATCCGTGTATCCATTAACTTCCTCGGTTCGTAAATATTGATAGAAGATTTCCGCGGCCCATTCGACTTCGCTCAGCGACTGTCTTGAAAATCAAGAGTTTTTTATAAAATTAGGGTCCCATTTTTGATTATTTTTAGCCATGGTATTCATTATACAAATGAGCTTTCTCATCACTGCAACCAACGCAACCAT
>Ga0180437_10000158_pt1 | contig 144972 bp, 148 predicted proteins | sample SS_ome_4_FD_132410 | JGI IMG/M metagenome (GOLD analysis project Ga0180437, IMG submission 132410) | Hypersaline lake sediment archaeal communities from the Salton Sea, California, USA - SS_3_D_1 metaG | ecosystem: Environmental > Aquatic > Non-marine Saline and Alkaline > Hypersaline >...
AATTCCTCTTTTTCAAAAAATCCCATTCTATATACACTATTTACATAACCTTTATATAATAATTTTACTTTTATTTAACTATAAAAATGCCGTTTGATCCAATAAACTCATTTTTGAACAAGCCTAAATGTCCTTCTTGTAATACTCCTATTGATTGGGGAATTACAACACATTACGATAAAAAAACTAAATCTGAGATCTGCAATGTCTGCAAAGCTGTTCTAGGAGACAATAAAAAACCAAGATTTTCATTTCTCTAAATTGTATATATTATTTCAATCTTTTCTCCATCACTATCTCATCAAATTTGATATTGTTTTTGTTTGTTGTAATTCTTTTTATTCTTTTAAATCCTAATTTTTTATAGAATCCTTCTGCATACAAAGTACTATGTGAAATTAATTTTTTTATTTTTCTTTTTTTTGCAATCTTTTCAAGATTATCCATCAGCTTTCTTCCAACACCTTTTCCTTGATATCTTGGATTAACATAAAACTTTCTGACTTGATTTTCTTTTAATCCACTAATTCCTAGAATTTTATCATCTTCAACACCAACAAATAAATCTATTTCTTTAGATTTTTCAATGATTTTTGAAACAGTATTTCTTTTACAAAAAAAGTCAAGTATTTTTTTAGGATAAAAACCCTTTAAAGTTATTAATTGAGCTTGCTTAATCAAATATTCAACTTTTTTTGCATCTTGTTTTCTAAATTTTCTTATTTTCATCTTAGAATATTCTTTACTGAATTAATTAAATCTAAAACATCTTTTTCTAATTCTTCTGTAATTGAATGGAAAACAAGCTCATCATCAATCTTTCCATATTCATGGGCAATTATATTTCTCATTCCTTTTGCATCTTTCAATCTTTTTGCCAATTCTTTGGAAATAATATTCTCATTTGTAAGAATATCAAAAGCTTCTTTATCTTCTTCAGGTATTTTAAATCCTTTTTCTTTTATTATCAAAAAAGCTAGATCAATTATTGATTCAATAATCTTTTCAAAATATCTTTCACATGCAGCTTTCTTTTCAAAATTTCTTTTATATTCGTCAAAGGAGGAAGGCAGGATATCTTTTAGTTCTTCTAAAAATTCTTCAATTTCTTCTAATTTGTCTTTTATTCTCATTTTTTATATAATATCTTTCCTTTAATATCAATCTCTTTTTTAATTTTTTTTGGTAAATAATTATAAATTTGGATATCAACTCTATTAGGGACTTTTCCTGCTATTCTAATTCTAAATTTTGTTGCTTCTTTTAAGCTTATTTTATCAAGTTTGACTGCAATATCTATATCTGATCTGAATGTAAGTTTATTCTCTGTTGCAGAGCCGAATAGAATAATTTTCTTAATTTTTTTGAATAGAATATCTTCTAAGATAATCTCTTTTGTTTGATTAATTATCTTTTTAATTTCATTTCCTTTTTTAAGCTTAAATTCTTCAGAAAATCTTGATACATCTTTAATAAATTCAAATTTTTGTCTTATATCTCTAGAAAGCCTGTTTTTTTCTGATTGTGTTAAATTAATTCCTAATAATTGTTTTTCAATTATCTTTAATTCCCTTTTGCCAAATATTTTTCTTGTGTTCTTGTTTTCTTTTATAAATCTTAACAGGCTCATTTTAAAAATAACCATTATTTAGGTTATTATAACCATTATTTAGGTTATATTTAAATGTTTCTATTTTATTCTCTTCCTCATCAATATACTTGTCTTTTTGCCTTTTACAAATGTTTCTTTTATTTTTTTGTATCCTAACTTTTTATAAAATGTTAATGCAGTAGGTCCTGAATTTAACTCTGCAAAAGAATATTTTTTGCTTTTTATTTTATTTTCTAGATAATCCATAATTATTTTGCCAATGCCTTTTCCGCGGTAATCAGGATGAACAAAAACAGTGCATATATAATTATTCTCTAAACCGCCTGTTCCAATTATTTTATCTTTTTCAATTACAAGATAAATTTCTCTTTCTTTGCTCAATTTAACCAGTTCTTTAGGAGAATATTCTCCATATAATTCTTCAACTGCAAATCTAGGACTGTCTCTGATATTTACTTCCATCAAGGTTTTTCTGATCATATTTGATACTTTTTTAGCATCTTGCTTTCTGAACTTTCTTATTTTCATTTTCTGCAAACCCAGAATGTGCAATTACCGCTATCTAGATTGTTGTCTTTATCAGTTATTTCAGATCTTTTTGCATTGTATACTAATCCAAATCCTGCTTCTTTTACCATCTCTTTTACTTCCTTTCTTGATGGGATATGGATATAGTTATATTGTGTTACACCTTTAGCAACTGCTTTAAAAAATCTGTCTCCCCATTCAATCTCTTTTATATTTAGTCCTAATGGTTTTAGGGCATACATTTTGAAAGCTTGCCAGGTCCAAAAAGGCAGCCTTTTTCCAAAAACATGCCTTTCATGGATTGTGAAGATAAAATAACCTTTTGGTTTTATTACTCTGTAAATCTCATTCAATGCTTTCTGCCTTCTTTCATGGTTTGGAATCTGGCACCATCCGTTGAATGAAAATAGAGCATTATCAAATGAACTGTCTTGGAATCTCAAATCAGTTGCATTCTGGACTTCATAATGGATTTTAAGCTGTTTCTCTCTTGCTATTTCTTTTGCTGTTTTGATCATCGCTGGAGTCAAATCTACACCAAATATATTGTAGCCCATCTCCTTTAATCCAACTGTTGTCCTTCCAGAACCGCATCCAACATCTAATATGCTTGATCCTTTTTTGAAGTATTTTCTGTAGATTATCTTTTCACTTTCCCATAACCCTTCATGGAGCGTCCTCTCTCTGTATAAATTTTGTTCGTCTTTTGTTGAATACTCTTCAATTATCTGTTTTTCTAATTCTGTTTCTTTTTTCATCTTTCTCTTCTTCTAATAATAGTAAATACACTTATTAATATAAATAAGTTTATGATTAATATAACTGCCATGAATTCAAATGCTGCTGCTAAGCTCCAAAGATCTGCAACCCAGCCGAATAATGGTGCTGAAAGTGCTGCAAAAAATTCCACTACTAATTCATTTAATGCCAAGACAGTTGCTCTATGCTCTGATTCAGTATGCTTGTTTATATAGTCAGAGATCACTGGCTGGAATACTCCTCCTACAAAAAATATCAGTATAGGAAATATAAATCCAATAATCTTTAATTCCAAAGACATTCCATATATGCTAATAAGAAAGAATATCAGCATTAAGATCAATATCTTTCTTTCTCCTAAATAAGATTCTGCTTTGTCAGCAATTTTAGCTCCTGCTGCAGCTAACAAGCTCATTGCAAAATAGATCCATCCAAAATAGACTAACGAAATCTTTATTGACTGGAGATAAGGCTGGTAAAATATATATGCTGTAAACAAAATTGCAAGGGATATGGCTGAATAGATAATAAATAGCCTTATCCTAGGATGAGTTGCTGCAAATTTTGTAGCATTTTTTAAGTGAAGGAAATAATGCTTGTCTCCATGCTTGTAATTTTTAGTTGCTGTAAAGCTTAATACAATCGCTAATGAAAATAACACTACTAGTCCTGATACTAAAAAAGGCAGCCTAAAGCTGTTGAAATATGTAGCAATATACCCTCCTGCTAAAGCAGCAAAAGCAGATACAATATGTTCAATTCCAACTGTATTTCCAAACAGTCTTTTGTAGGATTCTTCTTTGCCTAATTCTCTTAATGAGTCATAAAAGAAGGCGCTTCCAGATGCCATCCATGCTGCTGCACTGATTCCAAATACTGTTTCAGCTATTGCGAAATCTAAAAAATTATGTCCAAAAGCATATAAAAACCAGCCAGCTATGTGTAATATTGTACTGACTATTAAGACATTTTTTCTTCCAAAATAATCTGCTATGATTCCAGAAGGAACAACAGACAACATTACAACTGTTGTAAATATAGATTGTATTAACATAATCTGGATCATACTAAGCTTGTTTTCCTGCAGGAATAATACAAAAATAGGAGATACAAACACTAGAGTAGAGAATACTCTATACAAATAAAACTTCCAGATGTTTGATTCTAGTTTCTTTTTTCTTATTTTTGATAGCATATTATATCACCATGTAATTTGAATTTTATAAAGATATATTAAAATATAAAATAAATCAATCAGCAAATTAAAAGCAATAAAAAGCCTTGACTAGCAAAATCTGCCTGTCTTGGTTAGAATTTCAGTAGACATTTTAATTCACATAGCTAGAATTATGAGGTTATTTATAAGACTTGCGAAAGTTTATTTATATACCTTTTTACACATTTTTCTCTTAGTCTTCATTTCCCTAAATTGGTTATATGCAGCCCTTATTTTTTCCTGATATTCATCTCTATTTAAGATATACGCAGCACTTTGCCCATCTCCTATCATTGCATTATTATGTTCTATATATCTATCAACCCTATCTTCTAATTTTTTATACTGCCTTTTCTTAGAAAGTTTTTTATCCTGCTCAAGCCTGTGAAAAAAAGTTATTAATTCAAAAGGAACATAACTAAGATCATCAAAAGGAGCCGTATCTTTTTCAGGTGTCATTTTGATTTAAGAACTTATAAGTTATATTTAAGTATTATTCTAATAAAATTCAATAACTCCTTTTTCCATATTTACTTTGCATTTTAATCTCTGGATTAAATATTCAGCTAAAGGTGGATCATATTTCCTTATTATATCTAGATGTGTTTGAGCTAGATCAATAGACCCTTCACAATCCAAAGAGCACGGAAAATGATTAAGCAAAGTTACATCAAACTGTTTTTTAAAGACATTTGTGTAGAATTGGAACATATCTCCTTCTGAATTGCTCAATATAGGCTCAACATAATCATTATTTGCCATGCTTTGCTCATTTTTATGCTTGATAAAAAAATCAATGCAGCATAAAGGATAGCCTAATAATAATCCTAATTCTTTATGGTTTCCTTCTGATTCATATCTGCTTGCTAATTCAGCTTTTGCCTTGTCTTTTGATATATAGATAAACAGCATTCCCTGCCTTGGGTCATCTGTTTTTACCTTGATGCCTTTATTGCTGTATTCTCCTTCTTCAGCATCAACAATCACAACCTTATAAAGGGATTTTTCAATAACAAGGTTATTTGCTTCACAGAAACTTTCTATCTTAGGCAGCTCATGCTCATAAAATCCATGCCTTACAACAGGCTTGACTCCTTCTAATAGATACAGAACTTCCAAAGCCTTTGTCTTGTTGCCAAAAATATCTACTAGTCTGTTAATCATAAATATAGAAATATTAATTCATATATTTAAGTTTAACTCATAAATTTGTAATTTAACAAAGAAGCATATATTCCTTTTTCACCAGAAACATTTCTAACTGGATTTTGATATAATTCCATCTTTGGAGTTCTATCAATTTGTTTTCTAACCATATCCGCTGGATCTGCTCTGCCTTGGTAAGGCTTAAGACTAGGCATCATATAATTGAATTTGCTGTTATGTCTTTGAGCAAAATCTTCTTCAGGCATTCTGGAAGTATAATGCCTGCTTCCATCTCCTTGATTATAAACTGCCTGCAATGCTGCACGTCCTATCTCTTCAAATATTCCTCCCATTTTAACCTGCTATTTTAAGCCTTCCTCCTATTAACTCTTTGTAGATATCTAAAGCCTCTTTTCCTCTGCTTCTGAGATTCAAAACAAAATCTAAAGCAATATCATGGATTCCATTCATTGCTGGTCTGCTCAATGAAATGGAGGTTGCTAAGTTAGCTATATTATTTTGCTTAATTGCTTTCATCCAAGCCAAGCTGAATGCAAAAGCCTTTGCCTCCTCTTCCCGCATGTCATTTAACTTTTTAGTTAAAACATGGCCTATTTCATGACCTATTGTAAGCATAATCCTGTCTAATTCTCCTTTTTTTATGAAGATTTCACTCATCAATCCTCTATCTTTTCTATTAATAGCAAATCCTTGAATTTCACTGTTCCAGTTATTGCCAAACATTGAATGTGCTTTTTTCATTTGTTTTTCATCTATGATATGTACAATAACATCTTTTGGGAATTCTCTTCCTGTTGTAGCTGTAAATGCCTCTTCAATAAACTCTTTGATTTCAGCTGCATCTCCTACAAAGATTGATTTTGGCCTGTTTGGATTAAGGAAATCATCAGTTATATGTGAGTATGAATTTGTTATTGATTTTTTTGCATTATAATTATTTAATGAGATCCCTCCATAATTGTCTTTTTTAATATCAAAATCATATGCTGCAATGTTTTTAGTTGGCGCGCTTATAGCAGCAGCCTCAACCAAATATGATAAATTTGAACTGTCTGAGTAACTTGAAGACATAGAATAACTTGGACCAGATGAAGAAGAATAATTAACAGCGCTTTCCAAACTAGAATAACTTCCGCAGTTTCCGCAAGCGCTATATCCTGACATTTTTATCTACCTTGATCTATTACAAATCCGCTTATTGTACTGTGGCAGGTTTTCATCGGAAACAAAAACCCGTCAATTCCAGTTTCGCACAACTGGATCCTTCCTTCTGCATTTACCCATACCATTTTTATCAGTGAGACATGTGACAAATATGTCTAAACAATATATATAAGTGAACAAACTATATAAACATTCACGTGTTAAAACGCTAAAAAGTGAGACTTTTTTGTCATAAATCATTCTTAAATTATTTTTAAATAATGCTCTTTTATTAGTACCTAATAAGTAGTAACAAACCGAAAGCTTTATAAAGAGTAAAACTATACAAATCCATAGCTAAAATGATGATGGCAATTAACCCTGAAATATACAGGGAAGAGAAGAAAAGGGAGCTGAGAGAAAATATTAAGACAATTGATAGGTATAGCCCTCTTCTTGCAAAAGCTGCTTCTCTTGAACATACTTTAACAGATGAAGAAAAAAGAGATTTTGAACAGGCTACTCTTGATATTGACAAATCAATAGTTAAAGGAATGGCTGATTCTAGTGGATCTGCAAGTTATCATAACTTCAACAGAGCAGGAATTAGAGCTTATCTAGTGAAAGATTATGCAGATCTTAAGAGAAGATTAGATGAAGCTGTTGAGCAGGGAAAAGATTTAGATCAAGGTTTTTATGATGCTTTTGAAAGGCTTCTCTATCTTGGAGTATTAGGCCAGAACGGATTATTTGATGAAGTTGATGATTATCATACTGATCCTGATGACCGTAATAGGCCCCTTACATTAAGTGAGATTAACAGAGAATTAGATAATGATATAGGTTTTCAAAGAGAAGAATTTGAAAAAGAATTGTATGGTTATATAAAAAAAGAAGATTCATTGACAAAACAGGATCTTATTGAAGCTATGGCCAAACAAATGGCTAAAAAGATTTATTCCAGAATAAAAGAGGATCCTAAAATAAAGCAGGATAATGAATATGATGTTAGAGATTATTTGTTTCAAGGAATAATGCAGTCATTTAATATGGGTGATGAGGAAGCTAAATCAATTGATATTGAAAAGATTAGTGATATTAAAGATAAGTATGCTTTTGCTAGAGGAAGAGAATTAAAAGAGATTTCTGAAAACCCTGAACCAATTATGCAATTATTACTAAGATCCAATATGAGTGTAGGAGAACAAGTTGTCTTTGATTATTTTTCATTGAAAAGAATGGCAAAAGACAGAGAGAAATTAAGAGAAGTTATGGGTGAATGTGAAGAATTAGAGGAAATAATATCTGATTTTAGCGATCAAGGAATTAGGGAAAAATTAAAGACCATATTAGAAAGATGGTATAATAATAATGTTGAAAGATATCAGGAGGATATTATAGCTGGTTTGGATTCTCTAGCAAAAACAAGAGCAGATTTAGAAGCTGAACTTAAGGCATATGAAGAAAATGGTGATAAAAGTCCTGGACCTATAAAAGAACCATGGACAGCAGAAAAGAAGATGAAAACTATGTTTGGTGTAGCATTTGTTGCATTCGCTGCTGCTATGGGTATTGCATTGCCTTATGGTATAATTAAAGGAGAACAGGATATTGAAGGAAGAGTAATTATCAATACTGAAGATGGAAAAAGAAGATTAAATGCTAAAATTTTTGATCATGATGATGATGGTTGTCCAGAAATTGTAGAAGCAAATGGTGAGATGCTAGTATCTCCTGAATTTGGAAAAGATCATCCGCTCTTTTCCTGGATAGCAGGAGCAAGGCAGATGACTCCAAAGGAACATGCAGGCTGGATAGGCATCTATTATGAGATGGCAAAAGACAAAGTAATGACAGAGATTGCAAAAGCTTATAGAAATTATAAAGATGATCTAGAAAAAAGAGCAGAGGAAGAAAAAGAGAAAGCAGAGAAAGAAGGCAAAGAATTCAAAGAAGAGAAGCCAGATTCATTTATAGAATGGGCAAAAGCAAGGCCAAAAGTTTTGAAATGCTTAGAAGATCCGATTGCAGCATTAGGTCTATTGTATGAATAGTTTTAAATCTAAAAAAATTGGAAAATGAGTGAAGAAGATATTAAAAGAACTGTTGAAATATTAAAAAATGCTTTAGAATCTAAAGCAAAAGAGCTTTATGATAATTATGGGATAAGTGATTTCTGTGATATTGGTGATCTTAACTTTACTGAGGACCTATTATTTCATTTTAAAGATGCGTTAGATGGAAAGAACACTTATCAATTATTCAGTTATTTAGTTGCAAGAAAAGGAGATATTAATGAAGATGAGATTTCTCTTTATGTAGCAGAAACACTGCATCATTTTGCAGTTAAGCTAAAACATGATTTTGAGGATATTGATGCAAAATATGGAAGAGATATAAGTGATAAACTAAATGATGAAGCAGAAATGATATTGCCTGCATTCAAAAGCAATAGATTTTGCAGAAGCTACAGGTCTTATATGTTAGGGCTAATAGAATTTCATAGAGGATTACTTAGCACACAAAAAGATAAATTTGCTAAACATCTAATAAAAAGTGCAGAATATCTTGAAGAATGTGTTGATGATGTTGATTCTTCTAAAGAAGAATTATGGATTGTTTATGGCACATTACACGATGCTGATCTTGTTCCTGATGAAGCTAAGGAAACTTTTGAGAAAAATTACAAAGCATTTAGAGAGAAATTTCCTGATCTTATGAAAGAGATGGCCAAACGTATGGCAGAAGGAGATCAAGAATTAGAAGATTTGAAAAATACTTAAAAATTCTTTAAAAATATTAAGCCTTAATTCTTTAATATTTATGTAACTAATTAGTAGTAACAAAACCGAAAACTTTATAAAGTGTGAAATTATTAAATTTACTGAGGGCTTATGAGTAAAAAATTTGATTTTAAAAAATTTGCATTAATTTATAGTACACTGCTTGGAGCTGGCGCTTATATTCCTAATTTAAAAATCAGATCTAAAGAAGAAAGTTCTTGTTCTAAAGGTGGTTTAGAAGAAAGAGTAAGTAGGATCAATGGAGATAATGAACCTGAATATTCTATGCCTGTTTCCTTTAGAATAGGAGACGATTTTGGAGAGGAAGTAAATCCTGAAATTGAATTAGGTTATAAAACTTCTAAAATTTTAAAGATAAAACAAAATAAAATTAATGAAATAAGATATCAAGAATTATCTTCAAAGCTAGAAAATATAGTTTTAAGTGAAACTGAAACCAATAATAAGATTAAAGAGTTTACACCTATTTATAATTTTCTAACTGAATTTAACTCAAAATCACAGATTAGCGAAAAAAAAGAGATAGAGTATATTATCCAAGGAAATTCTGGATTAAAAGAGATGGTTAATGATTATCGATCTATTGGTTATACTCTTAATAATGATAAAGGTATTGTTATTCCTGATGAAGAAGCTATAAAAAGAACACCAGAGCAAGCAGAAGTTATAGGGCAAAGATTGCCAGCAGAATATAGGCCGATATTAGCAATGTTAGCTAAGAAATTCTCAGGAGTCAAGTATAGAGGAGTTCAGCACATGGAAAAATCAAGGCATAAAGTTGATATATTGACATTTGAATATCAGGTTGATGGACAAACACAGCAGATACACTTTGCTTTGAAAGACAGAAATGAATTAGAAGAGAAAATGCCTGCATTCTTGAAAGGATTAGGCATAGAAGTACATTCAGTTTATGAAGTTGAAGCAGGAAGAGCATTTGTAATGCAGCATGTTGGAGATAGAAGCTTAAGGCAGGCAATAAGTTCTGCTTCAGAATCTGATATAAGAAAATTAAGTGAAAAGGCTTTGGAAACAATTGCTCAAGTTCATGTTTTGGCAACAGCACATTTACATGAATTAAAAAGAGATTTTGGTATCGAGCTTCCTACATTAAATCATAATCAAGAGTTCAGACGCAGATTCTTGGAGCCTGTATCAGGACATTCTAAAATCATAAGTCCTCAAATGAGTAGGCTGATGCAGGCTTATGCTGCGTTTGCAAGAGCATTTACATTAAGATCTGTTATTCATGGAGATTATCATGATGTTAACTGCAGAACAGCAGGTGATGTTTGCTATGGAATTGATTGGGAGTCTGCTGCAAAAGGAATGGAATTTGTTGATACTTCAAGATTGACAAACTCTGTATCAAGAGACAGGCCAGATATGGATGCAGCAGAATTTTCAAGAGAAAATTTTAGAAAATATATTGAAAAGCATAATGAATTTGCAGAGCAGGAAAAAGCTCCTTTGATGCTTGCTAATGAAAGACTAGCAGCTATATTTGGATACTCATTAATCAATGATGAGCTGTATAAAGCAGGAGAATATGTATTATTTGGAGAAGATCATGAAGATGTTAAAGAAGAAAAGATGCAGAAAAGCAGAGACTGCATGGAAAGAACATTTAAGATGATTGATGGCGCGATTGAGACAGCTGATAAGCAAAGAGATTATTATGGCTGGGAAACATTGACTAATCTAAGAGGAGCTTTAGTTGATTATGTATCTGATTCACCTATACAATCTTTAAGAGAAGTTGCAGATAGGTATAAAGAACCTGCAAGAGAATCAAAAATAGTTTTGGCTCATGCAGTTTAATCAGTGATTATAGCAAAGAAAGATCCTGAGGTATTTCTTATTTTTTCTATTAATGCAATCAAGTGATGTATTAATATTGTTTCTTTATTTTTTATTAATAATTCATTTGATTTTTTATTAAGTTCTTTAAATGTTTTTGACATTAATTTCTTTTTTTCAGGGTCAAATTTATAATGGATTTCATATAACATATTGTAATATCCATTTGTTTGTTTTAATATATCTAAAAATGTTTTATCAATAGGTTTTTTTGAGTCAGCCAGATTATCACATAGATATTTGTATTCATCAGCTAATCTTTCTAAGTTTTGGATCATATCATAAGCTTGCAGTGTTCTGTTTGCTTTTTTATAGCCTTTTTTATTCAATAATCTTAATAAGAAGCTTGTAAATTTGTTGTTTATTGTCTCTAATTCTTTTATCTGCTTTAATCTTTGGAATTCTTTGTTTTTCAATGATTCATATATTTTATCAGCCATTTCTTTTAAGATCAAGAAGACTTTTCTTAGAATATTATCAAATTCTCCTTCTAAAGCGCTTGAAATGCTTTTAATCGTGACTTTATTTTCAGATTGATCTATTATCTCATACCCAATGCAGTCAGGGATTCTTTCCTGCATCTGTCTTAGAACTTCTTTGTCTTTGAAATTGATAGTAATTTCATCATAACCTGCTATGTATAGATGAGAAAGATCTGTTTTAGTAAAATCTCCTAGTTTTTCAGCATCAATCTCTGCCTTTGTTTCACCCATTGCTTTTTCTGTTGATATCTCTATCTTATTGCCTGTTTCATCAATATCTAATTCATCTCCTACTTTAAGGTTGAATTTCTTGATCCATGTTGCTGGCAAGCTTATAGTCATTGTTGCTGCTCCTTGTTTTACGATTTTTCTCTTCATTCTTTTAGTTTCTCCTTTAATTTCTTTATTGTACTCTTAAATTCTAATTCATTCCTTTTAAGATAATCTTTTTTAACAGAAAATCCTCTATAATTTATTTCATTCCTTACTTTTCTTAGTTCATCTATCTTTTGTATCTCAAAATCCATATCTTTAAAATTTTCTTTAAGAAATGCTATAAGGCATAAATGGTTTGTGCAATTTAATCCTTTCTTATAAAGATGGGCAAATATTAATTCTTTAATTATATCATAGTAAGCTTCAACCTTAAGGGCGATAAATTTATCTTCTATCTTTTTGCTCCAGAATTCTAACCTTAAATCAGCCATATCCACCATCTGTGATGATCTTTCTTCATCTGGAGTAGTTTTTGTGATAATCCCTTGGTCAATGCACTCTTTCCAGCTAAATTTTTCAGGCATCTTATTTTTCTCCTTTTATTCTTATTGAACCATATAATATAATTCCATTTATGATATTATTTCTTAATTCTTTTGAAAGGTTATTTATATCTGTTTCAAATAATATGTTAATCTTTTTTTCTATTTCTTTTTCGTACTTTTGAAGATTTAATTTTATCTCTTTTGATTCAATAAAAATATCAATATCACTCTTTTCTGTGAAAACTCCTTTTGCACAGCTTCCAAATAAAACAATTACAGAAGCTAATGTTTGTTCTTGAATAAACTCAATTAATCCAGATTCTTTTATTTTGGATATAATATAATTTTTTTTATAAAATCTATAATCATCATTTTCTATATTAGCATAATAAGTAGGATATAATGTCTCTTCTTTCTTTTTTATCAGGTCTAATTCTAATAGATTTTTAAGGTATTTCAAGACTGTAGCATGATTTAATTTCAGTGTTCTTGCAATTCCTCTAGCAGAAAAGTCTTTGTTTGGCTTTTCTATGAATAATTCGAGTATCTTGTAAATGTTATTTTTGAATATATTTTTCATCTTAACCTTCTGGTTAAATAATTAACCACTTGGTTATTTAAATAACCACTTATATAAAAATGTTTTGTTTTGATATTGTTATATCCTAGTTGTATATAAACCTTTCGGAATATCTATACATATATACTAATCTATATTCTATAATAATAAAATATATATAATGCCTAGAATCTCTATACATTTAGTTACCAACGAGTAACAAACTAAAAATCAAAAACAAAACAAAGAAGGTGAATGAAAAATGATAACTAAACCAAAACAAGATGTTTCAAATGAAGAGGAAATAAACTTTATTCCTAAAGACCCTCAAATTCAATACCCATTGACAGAGCAAGTAGTGCATTTAGTGCATGATAGGGGAGTCAGAGGCATAGAAGCTGCATGTGCTGATACTCTTTATTTTGCAAAATATCGTGATATAAATGATGCAATTGAGCACAGATATGGAGAGTTTTTGCATGATTTGGCGAATGCTTTGTGTGAAGGACAGCCTGAATCAGACTCTCTTTATGGAGTGAGATTTCCAAGTGTGTTTTCAGGAGCAGACCCTAAACATGTTTTGGAAAGACTGGCTGCAAGTCAAGAAATAAGAGAAGCTTATTTTGATCAAGTAAAATGCGTGATTGCTGATAAGAGACATGATCTATGGCTAGACTAAATGCAACTTATACAAGATGTGCAAGCATAACACCTTAACATAGGTGTTAGATAAAAACAAGGTGAATGAAAAATGAATGAAAATTTAGAACAAGCAGCTCAAAAATATTATGGTTATGGATGTAGTACAGAAGATATTCAAAGATATGAACAAGAAGGATTAAGGACTAAAACGGCAACTGTAAGTCAAGCTTATTTTGGAAGACCAAGACAAACAATGTTTGGTCATCAAATGCCTTTTGGCCTTACTGTATCAATTGATTTTGATTCTTATGGTTCTGCAGACCAAACCTATACTGATATGAATTCAATATCTGGATTGATGAATGATTTAGATGTTAACAGACCAGAGGAAATGGTTGGAAAAAAAATAGTTGGTCATTTTCCTCAAAATAGTACTAGATTGGTTGCACTATCTGTTAAAAAAGGTGATGAAAAATGAAACAAAAAATTGATCCAATAAAACAAAGCATACTTGAAACAGAGCTAAAAGCTTTTAGAGTAGATCCTAAGGGTTTGCCTAGGCAGATGGAACAGGTATATGATCCAGAACATCCTGGAGTTGAAGTCAGTCATCTTTATCCTATAACACTAGATCTTGTTGACAATATTGCTATATGTCCACATTATAGATCAGATATAGATCCAAGGATAAGAAGGGTGATATTCAATAAAAATGATGGACCTGCACAAGAAGCATATGTAAGGATGCCTAAAGAAGATTATGTCTACTCTTCAATGTTTAGTAATCCAAAAGAGCTTACATTTGGAAGGTGAATGAAAAATGAAAAGATTATACAGACCAGAAAGAACAGTTCCAGGATATACAACAAGCTCTCCTACTACTATTCCGGCTTGTGAAGTTCCATCTAGAAGAGGAATAGTAACAGAAGTGATTCCTGCAGAAGGAGAATGTCATGCTGTGACAGCACATTATGCTGAAGCTTATGACATGAGAGGAGAATTAGTTGCAAGTGCTGCAGGTATTATGCATGATGTTCCAAGAGTCCCTTTACAGTTTAGGACAATTGCTACTCTTGGTAAAACACTTGTTGCAAGAATTCCAAGAGATGCTCAATATATGCTTAAGCAAGGAGAGATAGTTGTTGTTTATTCAGATGCTTTTGATGATTTATTTAAAAGAAGACCTACTGCTTTTGCAGATCCAGGTTATCCAAAACCTAGTAAATTTTCAGAAAAATTATCTAAATTCACAAAGTTAGGATTTTATTCTGCTATTGCTTTAGGAATGACTGGAGCTTTTCCACCAACTCCTGATTTTGAAGAAGTTCAGAGTGAGAATCCAGATTTAGGTTTTCCTCCAAATATACAACCAAAATATCTTCTGGATGATATCCCAGAAAACCCATATAAAATTAAAAAACTACATGGAGATCCTTTTTATGAGAAAAATTCTTTAGAAGAATTGAAAGCAAGGAGAGCAGCAAGAGATATCATCTATAATTTAGAAGCACGTATACCTATAATTCTGCAGGGAATGCAGGTTCTGGATGTGAACGGAGAAGTTAGATTTGAAGCAGTGTGTGACCAAGGATTAGAATTTAGATAATAAATAAAATAAACAGTTTATTCTGTTTTAGAAAACAGTTTCCTTAATTTATCATAATCATGCCTGAATTCAATATAATCCTCAAGAGTTACATAAACTCCCTGTCTGTGAAGTTCAGCAACAGTTTCTTTTAGTCTTTTTGTTTCTCTATTTACATCTAATTCAATATCATTCCTCTGATCCATAAACCTTTCAGTATCAAAATCAAAGAATGAATTGACTATAGCAGGAGCATAATTTATAGCCAAACCTCTGTCATATCCTCTGCTGCGCAGAGCCTGCTCTACTCTGCCTACAACTTCCTCATAATGTTCTATTCTAGGAAGCACAAGATGATCTAATGAATATTTTTCTACCATAAAACCAAAATTTTAATTGCTTATTTATAAAGGTTATGGTAATATTGGCGAAAAACTTTTAGAAGATATTATTAATCTTTAAAAATTTCTAAGAACACAGCAAGATACAAATATTTGAATTAATTCTTCTATAAAATTGATTTTAATCTGCTGGGTATCAGAATAGGAAATTCTATAAATCTTATTTTCCAGTTCTCAAGGTATTCTTTCAGCTTTTCTGTATTAGTTGAAGGGCATAATAAGATTGCATCTGAAAATTTTATGCAATTGAATTCTTCCAATACTCCTTTCTGGTCTTTTCCTCTTCCATACAAACTGTAATAAAATCTCATTCTTTCTGATTTGCTGAATCCTTTCAATTCATATCTAAACAGAACAAAATTCATATAACCTAAACCTTCTGCCAGAAATTTATTGTAAACTAAGCTGTATCCTTCAGCAAGAATAGCTTCTCTTGCTTTAAATGATTCTTCAAATAATTCTTTATAGGTTTTATCTGTAATTGAAACTTCAAAACCTTTAATTGTTTTCTTCAATTCATAGCTTATATCAATATCTTTTTTATCTTTGAATAAAATCAAAATATCTATATCATTTGGTTTTTCTTTTCCTTTTACAGAAGATCCAAATAGGATAATATCTAAAACCTTCTCTTTGTTTTTACTGAAAAAAGATTTTACTTCAGATTTAAACCTTATATCTTTCAATAATCCTTTTGACATTTTCTTTTACCTTATCACACGTTTCTTTATCGATAGTAGTTGAATAAGTATCCCTATAAATTTTGAAGTATTTGTCAAGAAATTCATACAAGTCAGGATAAGATTTTTCAAGAACTCTAAATCTTTCTGTATGGTCTTTTGGAGCTTTTCCTTCTGATTTCAATAAGATTAAATCTATAACACTGAAAACTGCTTTGAAATAAAGAATAGTTGCTGATGTAAAATCCTTATTGGAGTAAACTAATTCTGCAGAACTTAATATTTTTTTTATATTTTCAGTTAATTCGCCCATCATGTTGGTATTATAAACATTAAACTAATATTTAAATCTTTTGGTTGGTAATACAAACAAAGTTGGTACTACAAACTTAATATCCTAATTAGTGTTTATTTGTTTGTATTACAAACAACAAGGAAATATTAACTCCCTAATTTTTTTATCTTCCTATGCAATGTTTCATATCTTAATCCAATCTTACGAGCTGTTTTAGAAACATTTCCTTTATTCTCATCCAAAGCTTTTTTGATAAAAACCCTTTCAAATTCTTTTTCAGCTTCATCCCATGTCATCTCTATTGTTGGCAGCTCTTTGACAATCTCTCCGCTTATCTTGTCGACATTTCTATACATCTTCTCTAGTCTGCTTGGACGGATGACCTCTCTATAATTATCAAGAGTCTCTTTCAGAATTCCATCAACAGCTTCTTTCCTGTAATAGTCAGCTTTGACCATCTCTTTTCTTGTTCTCTTTATATTTATTCCTAATGTCTTAATTGCCCTATGGATGCTTCGTCTGTTTAATCCAGTAATCCTGGCAACAAAAGAAACATTGCCATAATTGTTCTGCAGCATTCTTGTCAAGAATTGTTTTTTGAATAGTTTCTTTGCTGCTTTAAATGAAAGTGAAGTATCTATATCATAAGCAATCAACGGGCTCTTTTCAATCTTGTCTGAGATGTCTCTTCCAAATTCGCTTATTGTAACACCAAGCATATCATGCATGCTTTCATCAAGCATCGGCTCTATCCTATCCTTCAATGCTCTTTCCAAAGTTTTTCTCTCTGCCATAATCTATGATTAAAATGTCTCACTATTTAAGTCTTTTTATTTTAAGGATAACCATTATTAAATAGTTAAAAACATTAATATAAGCTCTCAGATATTTAAATATAAAAAGGGGTTAATTAAATGAAATTTGAAGTTAAAAAGAGGACTAATCCTAATGTTGATAAGTATCCTACTGAAGATATGACTATTGCCAGATCTTTCTCTAAAAGATTATTCAATGAATTTGGAGAATTTCTAAAAGCAGTTGTTTTATTTGGTTCTGCAGCAAGAAAAACATCAAGACCTAAAGGGGATATTGATATTCTGATTGTAGTTGATGATACCACAATAAGGATGACAAAAGAAGTAGTTGAAGCTTATAGATTAATAACAGAAGAAATTATTGGAAAAGTAAGTACTAGGCTTCATGTTACATCATTGACATTAACATCATTTTGGGAATATATTAGGGCAGGAGACCCGATTGCAATTAATATCTTGAGAGATGGAATTGCATTGATAGACACAGGAATGATTGATCCATTGCAGGCTTTATTGATTCAGGGAAGAATAAGGCCTACTCATGAATCTGTATGGGTTTATTTTGGCAGAGCACCAAGAACATTGACAAATTCAAGATGGCACTTATTGCAGGCAACCTTAGATTTATACTGGGCAGTTATTGATGCAGCTCATGCAGCATTGATGCATATAGGAGAAACTCCTCCAAGCCCAGAACATGCAGCAGATTTACTATATGAAAAACTAGTAAGAGAAAAGAAACTGGAATCAAGATATGCAGACACAATGAGAAAATTCTACAGGATTATGAAGATGATAACACACAGGGAAATAAAAGAGATTAAAGGCCCTGAATATGAAAATTATTACCAGGAAGCAGAAGATTTTGTAAACAGGATACAAAAGTTTATTGAGAAATAGATTTAAATATTTCTAATATTATTTTTATAATATGCAGTTTCAAAACCAAAAGAAAACATTCTTGAAAAAATTAGACAAATCAAAAAAAGGAGAAATAGATAAACCAATAAAACAGTTAATTAAAATTATAAACAAGTCAAAAAATTATTACACAACATCTTCATGCTCAGGAAGGATTGTTTTATTGGCAAAGAAACCAGGAAAAAAGAAAGGTTCTAAATGGTTATTGTCATCACACAAGAAAATAAATCTAAAACAAGCAAATTCAGCATTAAAATCAATTCTAGAGACAGATGTTTACTTCAGATTTGAACCATTGATTCTGCATGTTGCTGCAAAAAGCATAGAAGATGCGCAAAGATTAATCAATAAAACAAGAGATATTGGATTCAAAAGAACAGGGATCCAGTCAACAAAAAATAAGATAATCATAGAAATTGCTTCAACAGAAATCTTAAACACAATTATTGCTAAAAACAAGAAATTACTAGTAGACAACAGCTATCTAAAAATTCTAATCAAAGAAGCAAATAAAAAACTAGAGCAAAACAATAAGAAGATAAAGAGATTTGAAAATCAATTAAAATTTATAACCTCCTGTTAATATAAACATTCCTTTCACATTATCGCTTCCAGCTATTGCTATATAAGCAAGTCTTACACCAACATCTTCTATGCCAGCTGCATCAAATCTCATATCTGCTCCAAAACCTAATCCAATATTTGTATCTGATTCTTTATCATGAACATTAAATGGAGCTGGAATATCAATTGTTGCAAATTCACTTAAAAAAGCAAGACCTCCTGTTAGATATATAGAAGGATTAATATCTCTTATCGGATAAGTTGCATCTACTCTCAGTAAAAGACTATCTGTTTCCATATATTGTACTGATGAATGAAAATATTCTAAACTAGTTTCTAATCCTATTCTTTCTTTAGGAGAACCGCTAACTTTACCACTTACACCATAAGTTACACCAATTATAGCATAAACATTATCCTCTCTGTGTTCTTCTACTGCAGGATCATCTTCTGATTCTGCTGCAATAGGAGCAACCATACCTAATCTTGGTTCAACATACTGTTTTCTAACAGGCATACAACTAGCTACTAAAGCAGTTAATCCAGCTAATGCAAAAATCTTCACTTTTCTGACTAATGAATCAATTCCCATTTTCAAATGCAGTATTCATAACAATTTCCAAAATTACATACTTTTATACAATTAATACAAACTCCATTTTCACATTTATATGCACAGTTTTCTTTTGTCTGTTCAGCATCAGTAAAATTACAAAAAGAACCTGCAGTTCCAGGATTACTGCATGTATAATTTCTATAACTACTAATTACATCATTTCCATTGCAATAATAACTTGTCTCTAACCATTCATCTGTTCCGCATTCTGAATCAGTATAACACTCTATCGAAACGCAGGCGCCTGATTCGCAGTTATCAATACAATCTTCTTTTAATTGATTTTCATCGTTGCTGACACAATAAGCGCCACTGCTGTTGCTTTCACATACATTAGTTCTATATGTCTGCCATAAATCATCTCCGCTGCAATAAGGACTGCCTATCCATCCGCTTGTTCCGCAGTCTTGCTTTAGTTGATCATTATCAAAATAAGTACAAGAAGAGCTGGATGTTCCAGGATTGTTGCATGTCCATGTTCTATAAATATCTCGAACATCATCTCCATTACAATATTCAACTTCAATAAATCCATCTGTTCCGCAGTCAGAATCTAAAGAACAAATTACATCAGAATACTCTTGCCATGCAAGACCAGTTGGATGCTGTCCCTGTGAACTAAAACTATCAATGACAGTTCCATCTGTTGTTATTTTGTAAATTATTTCATTTACATTATCCGTATTCCACAAATAAGTACCATCCCATGCCAAACCCCATGAATAAGTTCCAGGAGCATCAAAACTTGTTGCAACTGCTCCGCTTGTTGTTAATTTATAGATATCTCCATTAATAGAACCATCAGCACTCCACAAATAAGTACCATCCCATGCCAGCCCAGTTGGATAAGTTCCAGGGCTGTCAAAACTATCAACAACAGTTCCACTTGTTGTTAATTTATATATCATATCAACATCAGTATCAGTATGCCACAAGTATGTTCCATCCCATGCCAAACCAGAAGGAGATGTTCCAGGAGCATCAAAACTATCAACAACAATTCCATTTACATCTATTTTGTGTATTTTGTCATTATTATTATCAGCATGCCATAAATATGCTCCATCCCATGCCAAACCCCTTGGCTGTGTTCCAGGAGCATCAAAACTATCTATTAAATTACCATTATCATCTAATCTGTAAATAGTATCAGTAGTTGAGATTGAGTCAGCGCTCCATAAATAATCTTCTTCTAAACAACTTCCTCCTGCACAATCCTCCCTGCATGTTTGTTTTAATTGTTCTGTTTCAGTAAAACTACAAGAAGCAGATGCAGTTCCAGGATTATTACATATATGTTCTCTAAATGTATTCCATACTTGTAATCCATTACAGTATGAATTATCTAACCAGATATCTTCACCACAATCTAGGTCACTATAACATTCTACTGTAACACAATTTCCTTCTAAACAAGTGTCTATACAATCCTGTTTTAACTGACCAGCATCAGTATGACTGCATGAAGCGCTTGCAGTTCCAGGATTATTGCAGTTCCATGTTCTATAATCTTCCCAAACATCATCTCCATTGCAATATTCATTGCCTAACAAACCATCTGTTCCGCAGTCATTATCATCAAAACAAGCAATATCAGTGCAAACTCCATTTGAACAAGTGACAGGACAGTTTATTATTATCTGATCAGTATCAATATAACTACATGAAGCAGAAATAGTTCCAGGGTTATTGCAATGATAATTTCTATAGATATTCCATACATCTTCATTCTTACAGTAGTTTCCTAACCATCCATCTGTCCCGCAGTCAGAATCTGAATCACATTCTATAAATAGTTCATAAGCAAGGCCCCATGCACTAGACCCAGGAGCATCAAAACTTGTTGCAACTGCTCCGCTTGTTGTTAATTTATAGATTTTATTATTATCTCCATCAACATTCCAAAAATATTCTCCATCCCATGCCAGCCCCCTTGGTTGTGTTCCAGGAGAAGCAAAGCCAGTTGGAGATGCAAGATTATACCAATAAATCATATCATCATTTCTGTCTGCATTGTATAATTCAGTTCCATTCCATGCCAAGCCTGTTGATAAAGTGCCTATTGTGTTATAACTGTCAACAAATGTTCCGTCAGTTGTTATTTTATATGACATTGTATCAGATGTATACCATAAATATATTCCATCAAAAGCTAACCCATTTGGCAGGATTAAATCTTTTGTTAAGAAACTATCCACAACAGTGCCGTCAGTTGTTAATTTATATACTGTTCTGTCTAACAGATCAGCACACCATAAATATGTTCCATCAAAAGCTAAATCAGTTGGAGTAGCTCCAGGAGAAGGAAAGCTGTTGATAACAACACCATCTTTTGTTAATTTGTATATTGTATCATCCACATTATCAGAAAGCCATAAATGATTCTCATCATCACAAGAACCGCTGATACATGCATTTGTACAGGTTTTCTTTAATTGATCATTATCAGAATATGAACATGATGCACTTAAAGTTCCAGGATTAGAACAGGTATAAATTCTGTAATCATCCCAAACTTCTGTTCCATTGCAATAGCTGTTGCCCATCCATCTGTCTGTTCCGCAGTCATCATCATCAAAACAAGCAGGAATCTGGCATGCTCCTGCACTGCAGCTGTAAGTGCATGTTTCTTTTGTTTGATCAACATCAGTATGACCGCAAGAAGCGCTTGCAGTTCCAGGATTAGAGCAGGTATAAGTTCTGTAAGTATCTATAACATCTAATCCAATACAATATTCATTACCTAACCAATCATCTGTCCCGCAGTCATCATTATCATAACAAGCAATTGTTGAACAAACTCCACTTAAACAAGTGGTTGGACAATTTTGTTTTAATTGAGCATTATCAGAATATGAACATGAAGCAGAGGTTGTTCCAGGATTAGAGCAGGTATAAATTCTATAATAATCCCAAACATCATCTCCATTGCAGTAGTTGCTTCCAACAAATCCATCTGTCCCGCAGTCAGAATCACTGTCACATTCGATTACACAGCTTCCTGAAGAACATCCATTTGGACAGCTTTCACGCTCTTGGTCGCTGTTTGTATATCCGCAGTAAGAGCTTGCAGTTCCAGGATTATAGCATTTATCTTCTCTCCATATATCCCATACATCTCCTCCTGAACAATATTCATTATTTACCCACCAGCCTCCTGTTCCGCAGTCAGAATCTGAATTGCATTCAACAGCACAAGTACCTCCTGAGCATGTAATGCAGCTTTCTTTTAATTGTTCCTGGTCAGAGTAGCTGCAGGAAGAGCTAGGTGTTCCAGGGTTATAGCATGTCCATGTTCTATAAGTCTGATAAACATCATCTCCGCTGCAATAAGGAGCATTTATCCATCCGCTTGTTCCGCAGTCAGAATCTGAATCACATGCAACACCCTGGCAGCTTGGATTATTATCAATACACATTTCATCTGAATTGCAGTTATCATAAACAGTCCAGGAATCCCACTGCAGAGAGCCGCTGCAGCTGGAGCTGCTGCCGCTGCAGTACCTGTCAGCATGCTGAATCCCTACATCATCTCCAGGGCTTGTTCCCCAAGGGCAGCCATAATCTGTTTGAACATTATCAGCACATTTATAAGAACTAGGCCTAAAATTACAGCTTGATAAATCGCAGCAGACTCCGCTTCCGCATTGTCCAAAAGTTATATCAATATCTTTTGTTGAAGTTGAGCATTCTCCGTCATAAGGGCCGTTATGCGGAATAATATATCCATATATTTCAATTGTATCTCCTTCTATACCTCCGGCAAAATCACTTAATCTTACATTAAATTTATGGCTGTAATCAACATAACTGCAGAACATCGGAGCTTCAACAGCCTGGTAATCACCATTATATTGATCTATTAAATCATCTGAACTAGACCAGTCCTCTTCATAAAGATAGAAATCTATTTCTACTACTCCAAAATTAGCGCCGCACCAAGTCGCTTCATCTGTGTCCATATAATATCTTCCGCTGACAATAACATCAACATATTCTCCATTGCAGGCATTAGATTGGACAGATATAGTTTGAGTGCCGCATGTAGTAGCATAAGCAATACTTAAACTGAATAGAAATACTATTATTCCAATTAAGAATAATCTTTTCTTCATCCCCCAACATAATTAGCTAAGATTTAAAATTATTTAAAATTAATGTTTTTAATAATATAAAAAAAGAAAAAAGATATAATTTATCTTCTTAACAGCAGCACAATAAGCAGAGTAATTGAGCCGATTGCTGCTACAATTGCAACTATTAACAAGACAATGTAAGCAGTGCTGTCTTTGAATGAGGTTTCTACTGATTCAGTTACTCCAAATTCCTGCAGTATATAATCTGGAACATTTTCATCATATAGATCATCTGCTGAATCATCTTCTTCATCTGATTCTTCTTCATCTGCTGAATCATCTTCTTCATCTTCCTGTGGTCTTGTTGCACAGTCTTGGATTATTAAATCAACATCAACCTCATCGCTATGCACATCTTCACTAAAAAATACAGTGACTGAGACTGGGTAAGTGCCTGCATAAGCATCTTCATCTATGTTTATATTAAATGAAGTTTCATACTCATTATCTCCGTCAGGATCTGATTCTAATTCAGGAACATTTGTCTTGCGCATATTGATTCCAAGAGCATCGTTTTCAACTAGTATTTCTACTTCATCTTCATCTCTTGCTCCAATATTTAATACTTCAACTTCAAGTCTTGTATCCCTTGTGCAGCTTAAAGTGTCTCTCATAAATTCAGCTCTTTGGATTAATACTTGGTGTGATTTTTTACTAATATCAACATCAAACTCAAAACTGAGTCCTTGGTCATTTCCATCTTCATCCTCAGCCTCTATATCTATAGTTAAATCATATACTCCATCTTCAACTATCAGAGGGATTTCAAATACCAGCTCAATAGGATCATCTTCCTCTGCTCTTAGTCTATTAATATCAGCAGTATCATCAATATCGCTTCCATCATCAACTTCTTCCAGTACTCCTTCGATCTCTATATCTTCAATATCAATATCATGTGTATCTTCATCATACATATTCTTTAATTCAATAAATACTTTGATTTCGCTGCCAGGATATATGTCATCTTCTATATCACATATAGTATCAACACAGTCTTCATCAATGCCAGAATGCTTGTCTCCATCAACATATACTTTAAGATCATTAACAATTAATTTTGGATACTTGACATTTACTGTTCTGTTTGCAGATGCAAAAACTGAATTAGCTTCGCTGTCAGTGCATTCTACATTCCATAAGAATGATGTCTCATCATCTATTCCTGTTCTTGTAAAACTATTAGCACCCATTGAGATGCTTGTATCAGTAGCAGTTAGAGCCCAAACACTAGAAATATTTGTCCACAAATCACATTTTGTGATATTATTTAAATCATCGCTGACAGTATATTCAAAAGTTACATCACCATCATTATCATCATAATTATCTGAAGGACCTGTTAATGTAACTAGAGGTGGAGCAGCATATGCAATCAAAGCTCCTATAACTATCATAAAAATTGCTATTAATAAACCTTTTTTCATTTTATTGACCCTCCAATATCTTAAATATAAATTTATAATCCTCAAATATAAGTTTTTATTCTATAGTAATAACAGTTATTTATAAATATTTTGGTTTTTAATATAATATAAAAATCAAAGAATAAACTTAATATTTTGAAATTTTTTTTAATTTAATAACTTATTTTAATATTATCATTTATTGCCATAATAAAATATCTTATCTACAGCAACATCATTTGGATTTATTTTTCCTGTTCTTTGATTTGTTTCATTCTTCTTTGCTTTTAATTTTTGCTGTACAGGCTCTTTTGGATCATCTTCCTCTGTTTTTTCAACAGATTTTACAACTTTTAGAACAGATATTTCATTTTTTAATTTCCTGACTTCAGATGATAATAATTCAATCTCTTTCTTAAAAGCATTCAGCTGCTGCAGTGTATATTCTTTTGTTCTTGTGATTATATTCTTATAATATTCTAGATTATCTTTTGCAGCAGCACTGCCGTCTTCTTTGACTTCTTGCTTGCCAACAATTTCTTTGTTTAATATTCTTTGAGCTTCTTTGATAGCATCTTCTCTTGAACTCATCATTCCTTGTTCAAGCAAATCCTGAGCTAATCTATTAACCTTTTGGACATCTTCAATGCTCATTCTTTTTCTGCCTCTTCAACATCTTCTTTTAACTCTTCAATCTCTTTTTTCAGTTCTTCTATTCTTTTTGAATTGCCGCCTTCTTCCATCTTTTTTATATGGCTTTTTATTTCACTGGCTTCTTCTTTCATCTCATCTATTTTTTCTTCTCTTTCAACCTCTTCAACCAGTTCTTCTGCACCTTCTTCAGGCCTTTCAGCAGGTTTTTCTTCTCTTTTCTTAATATGCAAAACTTCTTCAACTTCTTCTAGTCTATGCTTTATTCTTTCTTTAGGGCTGATCCTGATTTTTTCTTCAACTAATTCTTCAGTGCTTGGCGGCTGCTTGCTTACTTCCTCTATGCTTTCTTCGCCTTTTTCTATCATATCTTCAGCCATTTTAACAGCTTCATCCATTGTCTCTGCCATGCCGCTTTCTTTTAAGGCCTTTGCCAATTTATTGATTCTATTGATTTTTTCAAACATTTTAATCTCCTTCAACAGTTGTAGTAAAAATATCTCCTTTTGCTTGATATATTCTTTTACCTTCTTTATTTTTTTTGATATTTAAAATTTTTCCGATTATAATTATATGATCTCCGGAATCAATTTCATTTACAACATGGCATTCTAAAAAAGCCAAAGCCTGTTTTATTCTGCAGCAGTCAATCCTGTCTGCTTCTTCTTTTTCAAGCCCTATCTCTTTGAATTTATCCATGTGTTCTCCGCTGTTCCTTCCGCAGAACAAAACTTCTTTCTCAAGCTTAGTTGGCATGAAATTAACAACAAAGACACTGCTTTCTCTTATAAGTTTTAATGAATATTTTCCTTTCCCAATTGCTATTGCATATAATGGAGGATCATTGCTTATGGGCATATGCCATGATAAAGTCAAAACATTGTCCTTGATCTCTTTTTCAGGAGAGAATTTTGATTTTGTTTCTCCTCTGCAGCTGACAAGAATTACCTGTCTAGGATATGCAACATCTCTTATTTCCATCTTTTATTTTTATTTGGAATTAATGTTTAAATATTTTTTGTTAAACTACTTTTTTTGAATATAAATAATTTTATATATAGCTTCCTGAGCGAAGTTTATATGGCAGAAGAGCCCCTGAGAGAAACGCTTTTTAGTCTGGAGGAAAGATTTACTGAATTATGCAGAGGAATAGGCCATACAAATCCAAAATATGTTTTTGATTTTATTCAAAAGCTTCATACAAGGCCAGGCAGATACCATCATAATTTAGAGCTTTTAAGAAGAAGCCTTAATGAATTTTATGAAGCAGTGCATTTAGCAGAGAACCCTGCAGCAGTCGAAGTTGCTTTGTTCTTCAAGGATTTAATATTTGAACATTATTTAAATGACAACAAGCAGAGAAGTGCCAGATATGCTCTTCATTATTTGAAGGGAATGGGAGTTGAAAGAGATCTAGCTTATTATGTTTTTGATTTGGTTTTTGTAGCAGACCCTAATAATAGATATTCAGGAGACCGTAAACACAGGCCCTGCACTATTGATCAAAAGATTGTTGCTGATATTGATTCTTCTGCCTTAGGATTATCTCCTGAAGCTTATGCTCAATATGAAGACAATATAAAAAGAGAATATCTTGCAAATGCTAATAGTAGAATCTCTGAAAGAGATTTTCAGACGCAAAGAATTATATTCCTTCAAGGGTTTTTGGATGTTCCTAATATTTTTTTGACTGAATTTTTCAGAAAAAAATACGAAAAACAGGCTCAAGAAAATGTAACTGGAAAAGTAACTGAATTAAAAGAACAATTAGGCTATGAAGATTAGATCCTTTTCCTCTTCAATCATTTCTTTTACATCAAACATCTCTTCAATTAATTTCTTGATTATATCTGCTTTGCTGCTTTTCTTCAAGAAACTCAAGACAAATTTATTTTTACCAACTCTTTTTATTTCTGACAGCCCTTTTTCAATATCATGAAAATTCTGTATTGCTGTGATACTAATAACAATATCAAAGAAGTTATCTAGATAAGGGATATTTTCTGCTGGAGCTAATTTATATTCAATGTTTTCTTTGTCTCTTGCTCTTGCTAAAAGCTGTTTTGCAGGATCAATTCCATATCTTTTACAAGACCAAGGCTCTGTTGTCAATCCAGTGCCACAACCAACATCTAATAATTTATCTTCTGGATTTGGTTTAAGATATTTTTTAATTAACTCTATCTTTTTTAACTGCTCTTCTTTATGCAGTTCTTCATAACCACTCGATATCTCATCATAATACCCCATATAAAACTATCTAAAAACATTTATATATAAATCTATTTTTTTCTGCAATATGCAGCAAATCTTAGAAAGATTAAGGCAATTGACAGGAAGCAAATATATACAGCTTACTGAAAGAGGAAATAATTCTCTTCTAATAGCTTTAACCCTGGTAAAAGATTTTCTAGATAAAGAAAAAGTTTTGATCCAGGACCAGGGAGGATGGATAACTTACAAGCAATATCCAAAAAAATTAGGTTTAGAGATTATTGAATTAAAAACAGATCACGGGTTGATTGATTTAACTGATCTGGAAGATAAAGCAGATGAAAATTCTATTTTATTGATAAACTCAACACCAGGTTATGCTGTTTTTCAAGATATGCAGAAAATACAGGAAGCCTGCAAAAGAAAGAGATGTTTGTTGATAAATGATGTTTCTGGTTCAATTGGAACAGATACAGCAAAAATTGGAGATATAATCTTTGGATCTTTTGGAAGATGGAAGCCTATTAATGTTGAATATGGAGGATTTATTGCAACAAATAATGATAAATACTATGAAGAATTTGCAGCATCTTATTTTGAAGAGCATAAATATGATGAATTAATTAAAAAGATTGAAGAGCTTCCGCAAAGACTGGAAAAATTACAGGAAGCAAGAAAAAAAATATTAGAGGATTTACAAAGCTTCAACATAATCCATAAATGCAAAAAAGGAATAAATGTCATAATAAAATTTGATGATGATGAAGTTAAGCAAAGAATCATAGATTATTGCAAAGAAAACAAATTAGAATTTACAGAATGTCCGCGTTATATAAGAATTAATGAGCCAGCTATTTCTATTGAAGTTAAAAGATTATAATCTTATACAGTAAACCTTTTAAATGGATGCCAAAAAATCCTTAATTTATGGGAAATACATCATTTTTTGAAGCAGAGACTAAAGATCCGGCAATTCTTTCTTCTGAAGAGACAGAAGAAGAAAAAATTCCATTAGATGAACTTATAGATAAGCTTAATAAGGATTTTTTTTATCATGATCCTCCTCTAGTTTTTGATGGTTACATAGGTAAAGGAAGTTTTGGTCATGTCTTCAAAGGCATATCTCATTATGATACCTTAGAAGAGCACGCAATAAAAATCATGAAACCCCAATTATTAGATACTCCCAATCCAATGGATCTAAAAGATTTGAAAAAGTTTTTTATGAATGAGTGTGTTTTTCAATATTTCCTATCTCAACAACTGGAAGATAAAGTTGTTAAGGTATATGATTATGGAGAATTCTTAACTTATAGATTTATGGTTATGGAGCTTATGAGTGATAAGAGCTTGAGACATGTGATTAATGATTATAGAAGTTATTCTCTAAAAGACAGAGTTAGTATTATGATAGATATTGCTGGTATTTTATCAGAGATCCATGAAAAAAGGATTGTTCATAGGGATGTTAAGCCAGAGAATGCATTATTTTCACGCAAGACATATATAGTTGATGGAGAGCATGGCAAAGAGATTGTAGGAGAAAGAGTTATTAAGATGTCTGATTTTGGTTTAGTAAGATGGATGCATTCTCACTTTCTTCCTGAACAGAATAAGATAATAGGCTCTTCTGATTACATGTCTCCAGAGCAGGTTCATGAACCTAAATATGTTGATAAGAGGACAGATATCTTTTCTTTTGGAGTTGTTTTTTATGAAATGCTTAATGGAGTATATCCCAGGCAGGTTGATATTGATACTGATGATGAATATAGATATCTTTCTACATTAGTTGGAATACCTGCAAGAGCAATTATTGACTTGAATGATACTGTAAAAGATCTTAATTATATCATTATGAAATGTATGGAAAAAGATCCAGAAAAAAGATACCAGTCAATGGGAGAAGTTCTTGTTGATTTGAGAGAATATTATAATAAACAATTTGATGCATAGATTAATAAATTTTATAAATGATATTGATAAACTTATGATTATGGCAGAAGTAAAAATTCTTGTCAAAGGATATATATCTGCAGAAAGCAATGGAAGTTTTTGCAGTACAATAACATTGATCCAAGACAAAGATATTAATATGGTTGTTGACCCAGGAACTTTGAAAGACAGGCAGATTCTTATTGATGTATTAAAAAAAGAAAATTTAGATTTAGAAGATATAAACTTTGTCTGCATTACTCATTCTCATATGGATCATTATAGAAATATTGGAATGTTTCCAAATGCAAAAGCATTGGATTATTATGGGGTTTGGGATAAAGATAAGGTTCATGATTGGAATCAAAAATTTTCAGAAAATATTGAGATAATTAAAACACCAGGTCATAATTATGATTGCATTACTCTTTTAGTTAATACAGAAAAAGGAATCATTGCTGTTGTTGGAGATGTTTTTTGGAAAGAAAACTTTCCAGAATATGATGAATATGCATCAGATATAGAAACATTAAAAAAGAGCAGAGCTTTGGTTTTAAAAAAAGCTGATTTTATAATACCAGGACATGGAGATATATATGAGGCAGCGCAAAAATAAATTTTTGCTGGTCTCAAAATTAAAATTTTGAGGTGAAGAAAGATGGTAAAGATGCCAGAATCAATGGATGAATGTTTTTATTTTACAAACAGAACTTTAGAGGATGGAAAAGGCTCAGTTATTGCATGGGTCTACAGGCCAAAATGTCCTAAGTGCGGAAAAGGAACTATGGGCAAGCCAGTTGACCCAAAAACAGGCAAAGTAAAGAAAAGAGCAGATATCTATGTTTGCCCTGAATGCAAATATGAAGTTAAATGCGAAGAATTTGATCCAACATTAAAAGTTGAGATCCAATACAAATGCCCTTTCTGCGGAAATGAAGGAGAGACAACAACAGAATACAAAAGAAAATCATACAAAGGTGCCAAAGCTTATGTATTTACTTGTGGCAAATGTGGAGAAAAGATAGGGATTACAAAAAAGATGAAAGAGATAAAAAAGTAGAGGCGTTCGTACTGTTGAGCAAAGCGAAATAGTACAAAACTCATTACTGTATCTATATGGTGAATCCCTTAGAGATGAAGGAAACAAATAAATAATAAAGTAAGCTATTTTCTTAGTTAAAATAGAAATATTTATATACTAAATTAGTATACCATTCCGTATATTAGTATATTTTTTAAAAAAAAGGTGATATTAGATGAAAAAAAAAGGTGAATCAAAAAGATTATTTCTAAGTTTGTTTATTGCGATAATATTGTGTGTTGGTATGATTTCATTTTCATATGCTTCTTCAGCAGGAAGTGCTGGAGGTAGCGATAGCTTTATTTCAGTTATGTGGGATGGCATTGTGTCATTCTTTAAATATGTATTTGGAGGAATTACAGGATTCGCGATTGGCGGAGATAATGGTTATTATTACTATGGTGGATGTCCAGTATGTAGTATAACTGTAATTAAATATAATGATTTAGATGGAGACGGAATGAAAGATAATAATGAAAATAATATTCAAAATGATCCTTTTGCAATTGTTGCTTCTACAGACATAGCGATAGAAGATGACAAATTACAACTTACTGATAATACTGGGAAAACAGTATTTGAGTATGATTGTCCTCTAGCTCCTGGTAAAGATGTTTTTATTTCTGAGGATTTGACAATTGGAGCAGCACCTCACCCAGGATGGGTTAACACTGGAATAGGACCTGATAATCCTGTCACTTGCTTATGTCCAGATGATTGTGAACATACTGTTTATGTAGGCAATCGACAAATAATTGATGTACCTAATGGAACTTCTTTAGATTTTGGAGATGCCCCTGAAAGCGCAGTAACTACAAATCATTTTGGATTAAATATGACTGCATATCCTAAAGGAGGACCTCTAGGAGTTCTTGCTAGGTTCCCGACTGTATTTGATCCATATATTAAAAACAATTATGGACCATGTCATCTAAGGAATATATCAGCAGACTATCCAAAATTAGGAACAAATATTACAAATGATTGGAATGATGCTGATGTAATGCCTGATGATGATAATGTCCCTAATATAAATGTAACAGCAGATCTTCCTGACTTGGATCTTGCTGATGATGGATTGATCAATATCACAGGAAGTCATTGTGGTATTGGAAATCTTACATTTAGTGTAACAGGTACTTTTGATAAAACCTATTATTTCAGCGCATGGGTTGACTTTAATAGAGATGGAGATTGGGAAGATACTATCACTGATTGCAACGGCCAATCTATCCCTGAACAGATCGTTAAAGACATGGAGATAAATGCTCCAGGAATCTATTCTAACACTTCTTGGATAGCTTTAAATGCATTACCTAACGATGAAAAATGGATAAGATTATCATTATATCATGAGACCGATATATTTGGCGAACCAGTTGGTACGCCTATAACTAATTGCACTGATTTACAAGCAATGCAGAATGATTTAGGTGGAGATTATTATCTAGCAAATGACATTGACTGCTATGATACTATTAATTGGAATATAGATGATAATTGCAGTGATTATACTACCTCCACTGATTGTTATGCATCAGGAAGATGTGGATGGGTATATGAACCTACACCGCATTGTATTGATAACAACGGATTTGAACCTATTGGTCCTGATCATTATCATCGATTCTATGGAACATTAGATGGTAGAGGGCATACAATAACAGGGCTTTATATTAACAACGCTTATAGTGTTGCTTTGTTTGAGTATGTTCATACTGGCGCTGTAATAAAGAATCTTGGTTTAGTAGATGTTGATATAAATGGAGGATCTGGTGCCTCTGCTTTAGTTGTTCGTAATCATGGAGGAGAAATCAATAAATGTTATAGTACTGGAAATGTAGAACTTTTTAATCAAGGTTATGGTGCAGGTGGTTTAGTTAGTTTTATGTATTCTGGTAAGATAATTGATTCTTATTCTACTGCGACCATAATCAGCAGTGATTATTATGGAGGATCTAATGCAGGTGGTTTAGTTGGTAGTGTAAGTTACGGTGTTCAGATAGATCGTTGTTATGCTACTGGTGATGTGACTGCTACTGGCGGAAGAGTTGGTGGTTTAGTTGGTGATCTTGGTGGTACAATCACTGATTCCTTTTCAACTGGCATTGTTAGTGGTGTTGAAAATTCAAGTAGTGGTTATGGAGTAGGCGGTTTAGTTGGTTCTGCTAGTTTAAGTAGCTCAATAACCTCTTCTTATTGGTATAATTTTACAGGAAATCCAAGCAAATGTGTAGGTTATGGATCTAATGCTGGTTGTACTGCTATTGATACAGAATCTTACTTCTATAGCAGTAGCAATGCACCAATGACTAACTGGAATTTCATTGATAACTGGCAGGAAAATACAAATGACTATCCAACATTGAGATTTACTGGACCAACAAAAGGAATGAATGAAGATGGTTCAATGACAAAGGATGAATGTTTTACTTATGGTGAAACAGAGGATTATTATTCAGTTATAACTGTTCCTCCTCCGCCAGAATATGACAGATGTCCTGATTCAATTATTCCAGAGATAAATGTGCCTGTAGATCATTATTTGACATCTTGGGATAATGTAGAACAAAAACCTATTGCAACTTGTGAAGGTGCTACAGAGACATGTCCAAATGAGCTTTGGTTAAACCCAAATCATTTTGCAGTAACCAGAGAAACATATAATCCAATATATTTCCAGACAAATATAGGAAGTTCAAAAGATCCAATCATTGTAAACTCAATGTACACATTGAATGATACATATGGATGTACTTGCGAGCAGATCTTAGAGTGTAAACATGGAAATAATAAAGGAGAATATAAGTGGGGATGCTCACCAGGAACAATTAATGTCTGGATTAAGCAAGAAGCAGAATGGGCAAGAAATTGTGAAGTTTATCCACCTATAGTAACTTCATAAATTTGAATTTTTTTCTTTTTTTCTCTTTCTTTTTTATATTTCAATTTAAAATTAGAATAGATAAGCTATTTTCTCAACAATATTAGGAATATTTATATAATAGTTTAGTATACTAATTTGTATATTATTATGTTAAATAAAAAAGGTGACTTCTCATGGAAAAAAAAAGGTGAATCAAAAAGATTATTTCTAAGTTTGTTTATTGCAATAATATTATGTGTTGGTACGATTTCATTTTCATATGCTTCTTCAGCAGGAAGTACTGGAGGTAGTGATAGTTTTATTTCAGTTGTATGGAATGGCATAGTTGGAATATTTAGATCAATATTTGGTGGAATAACTGGTTTTGCAGTTGCTGGAGAAAATGGTTATTATTCATCAAATGCAACTTGTTCTATTAGTGGTATTAAGTATAATGATTCAAATGCAAATAGGATTAAAGATGAAGGAGAAAATTTATTAAGTGGATGGGTTATAAATTTATATAATGGAGATAGGACACAGTTTTTAGGAAGTACAACTACTAATGAAAATGGTTTTTATGAATTTTCTTCTTTAACATCAGATGAGTATATAGTATGCGAGCTAATGAAAGTTAGTTGGGTAAGTACTGCTCCAAATGCTGGAATAAATTCTGGAGATGGTAATTGCCATTTAGTAACTTTTTCAGAAGGAAATGTAGTTTCAGGTATAGATTTTGGTAATTATTTTAATTATACTAATTGCACTATTAGTGGTATAAAATGGCATGATTCAAATGCAAATGGAAATATAGATACAGGAGAAGAACCCTTATCTAATTGGTTAATTCAACTGAAAGAAGGAGACACTATCATAGACACTGCAGTTACTGATGAAAATGGAGAGTATAGTTTCAATGTTTTAACACAAGGAACTTATAGTGTATGTGAACAAATGAAAGATGGTTGGACAAGTACTGATCCAATAGCTGGTGAAACAAGTGGTTACAATAATTGTTGGGATGGTCTTGAATGTTCAGAACCTGTTACTAGTCATACAGGCAAAGATTTTGGAAATGATCAGGAACCTTTCTGTAAATTTTATATTCAAAAAAAGGTGGATGCAAATGCAAATGGTATATATAATGATGGTGGGCTTGAAAATCAACATCTTCCTGCTTGGGTGTTTGATATCAAGGACACATCTAACAATAGATTGACATTAATATTCACAGATTCAGAAGGGATAGGAGACTCACCTTCACAAGACTATATTGTTAAGGATGATGGATCATCATTAGAATGTGATAAGAGTTATATTGTAGATGAATCTGTGAGACCTGGATGGACAGCCCAAACCAATCCACAAACAGTTACTTGCGGATCCCCAACTTCAGATGGATTTTGTTATATCAATGGTGCAAGTGATCTAGATGATAGTTTTGTAGAATTTAAAAATTCATATCCTTATCTTGTATATAATGTAGGTGGAAGAGTATATGGGAGTGTAATTGAAGGTGCTTCAATAACAATAGACGGGCAAGATGTATTCAATGTAAGCTACTCCAATTCTACATTAACAGATTCATCTGGAGATTATGAATTTTTATCTGTTCCAGGTGGAATATATAATATAGCAGTCTCTGCAAATTGTTATGAGCCTCAAACTATAGTAGGTGAGAATATAATTTCAGATAGAACTATTGACTTTAACTTAGATTCAGTAGACTGCTCAACAAATAACTTGCCAGCAATTGCAACATGCACAAATGGTCCAGATGGAAATCCATATACCTATGATACTGCACCAGCATTTGTAAGTACTTGCGATACTCTAACTGGAACATGCTCAACAGGAACTTATTCATACACACATACATGCGATGTAGCGCAATGCGGAGCTGAATGTGATTCAAATGATGACTGTGCAAGTGGAGAAGTCTGCAATGCAGGATGTACATGTGAACCAGAAGTATGTCTTGATGACGATAATGATGGAGTATGTAATGCAGATGATAAATGTCCTGCAACAGTAGCTTGGTATGCAACACAAGGACTAAGGCCAAATCATTATGATAACTCAAATATGGATTTAGCAACAACTTATGGATGCAGCTGCGAACAGATACTATATTGTAAACCAGGAGCAAACAATGGAGAACAAAAATGGGGATGCACAGAAGGAACAATGAATGTGTGGACTAACCAGATAGGATGGGCTCCAGACTGCCAAGTTAATGGTATAGTTGCAACAGAAGGAGAAGCAAAATCAATTTTAGAAGACACTGATAATGCAGGAATGATTGACCCATTGGATGGTGATAATGACAACGATGGAATACCTGATGGTGAAGATTCAGAAGATGATTCAACACCAAGTGAACCTGGACAACAAGGAACTGGAAAACCAGACTGGTGGTGCGATAAGCATCCAACTAAGTGTTAAATAAACTTTTTTTATTTTTTTTCTCTTTCTTTTTAATAACTAAGAAATAATCAAGCAGCTTGTCTTAGTTCCTTTCTTTCTTTTACAAATGCTTCTGTGCTTTTTAATGTTCTGTTAACTAATTCTACATCAGCTTCAATTGGATATTCTTTTAGAATTCTTTTAACTGCACCTAATTCTCCTATTTCCATGTAACAGTGAGCATCACTTGATATAACAATCCTTGGAACATATTTATTTATTGCATCTATCATTTCTCTGTGTTTTTTTGGATCATTTTTTCTTTTATTAGCATATATTGAATTGTTTAATTCAATAGCAACTCCTTTTTCTTTGCATGCTTCAACTATTGCATCCATATTAATAGGAAATTTTGCTAATGGTGGATGTGTGATTACATCTATTGAATTTTGTGCTATTGCTCTGTGCAATAATGCTGTGTAATAAGTTTCTGATTCTCCTGTTGGCAATAATAAAGTTCTATCTTCAGGAGAAAGGTATTGGAATTTTGGATTATTATCTCTTGTTGCATGAATGCCTAATAGGATAATATCTAATTGTTTTTCATATTTTTCTTGAACATCTGTTGTTCCATCTATTCTTAGATTAGCTTCAATTCCTCTAAAAACCCTAACTCCTTCCATTTTTGCAGGAGTTCTTTCATATTCTAAGAAAGTTGAAGGAGTAGCCATTCCTCCTAAATCTAATCCATGATCAGTTACTGCAATTGATGACATTCTTTTTCTTTTTGCCTGTTGATACAAAACAAAGTAATCATGCTGGCCGCATCTGCTTCTAAAGCTGTGTACATGCAAATCATTCTTTATTTTATCTGGTAGTTTTAGCATTTTGTCTATTAATTAATAGGAGTTATTTATAAAACTGAGGTTATAATTGTATATATAATTAAGGAAGGCGAATTGTGTTAAACTCTATAGTATATCTATTATCTCTGTTATGGTCAGAATATAGATGGATACATCCTTCGCTTGGAACTTCAAATGGCCCGTCTTTTGCAAAACAGGAATTAAATAATCTTTTTGAAAAATAACTGCTGCTTATTACTGCAACTTCTTTTCCTTTAGCTGATTCGTATGCAGCAATTACAAGCTTTTCTTTAGTATATCTAGGTTTTTTTGGTTTATTTTTAGGAGTAAGTCTTGAGTCTTTTTTTACTTCTTCTGCTCTTGCCAACACAGCTTCAAGCAAAGAATCATCAAACTCTATTATTCTATCCGCCAGTGCACTATATAAATTAAATATCTGATTAGCATATATTGATAAAATCTTCAATGCTTCTTCTTCTACTTCAAAATCTTCATTATTATATTCTGATTTTCTTCTTTTGCTTTTTCTACCTTTTCTTCTTTCAGTAACTCTAATTCTTTTGCGAGATTTTTTTCTACTTTTCTTGGATTTTATATTTCTTTGATGATAAGCAACTTGGCCATTTAATATATCTGAATAATCTTTAAATTCATCAACAACTTCTTGGATAGTCCAAATGTTTTCATTGGTATGGATAAGATTTGTTACTTCACTTGTATATCTAATTTTTCTTTGGAGATCATCAGTATCTATTGCAAGCTCTTCATGACAATCATATATCTGTTGGGCAATATTATCACTAAAGTCGCGGATAGCAGAATCAACTAAGACAATATCATAATCTCTAGCTATTTTGTCTAGGCTTAATCTATCTTCATCTTGTACCATAAATAGGAATATATTAGAGGTATTTTAAAAAATTTCCATATTTTTAGGTCAGAAAAGGTAAAGATTTAAATATCTTCAATTTTAGGTTATTTCTATGGCAAAGAAATTTTACATAACAACTGCTATAGCATATCCTAGTTCACGGCCACATTGTGGCCATGCATTGGAAATCATCCAGGCAGATGCAGCTGCAAGATTTAACAAGCTGCTTGGCAAAGATGTTGTCTTTCAGACAGGAACAGATGAGCATGGAATCAAGAACTGGCAGACAGCGCAAAAACAAAAAAAGGATATAATGGATTTTCTAAATCATAATGTCTCTATCTTTCAAAAGCTATACAAATCACTGAATATCTCTTATGATAGGTTTATAAGAACAACAGATGAAAAGACGCATTATCCAGGCGCAGTAAAACTTTGGAAGGAATTAGTCAAATCAGGAGATATCTATAAGAAAAAATACAAAGGACTGTACTGCACAGGCTGCGAATCATTCAAGACTGAAAGAGATTTAGTTGATGGAAAATGCACTAATCATCCTACAAGAGATATTGAAAAAGTAGAAGAAGAAAACTATTTTTTTAAATTATCAAAATATAAGGATAAGGTTGCAGAACTGATTGAAAAAGATGAATACAAAATCATCCCTCATGTAAGAAAAAATGAGATTCTTGAATTCTTGAAAAATGCAAAAGATATCTCTTTTTCAAGGCCAAAAACTTCTCTGCCTTGGGGGATTCCTGTTCCAGGAGACGAAACCCATGTAATGTATGTCTGGTGTGATGCACTTTCTAATTATATAACAGGAGCAGGATATGGAAGAGATGAAAAACTGTTCAATCAGGAATGGCCTGCAGATGTCCATATTATTGGAAAAGACATTTTAAGGTTTCATGCAGCCTTTTGGCCTGCAATGCTGATTTCAGCAAAGGTTCCTTTGCCAAAAGAACTTTTTGTCCATGGTTTTATTCTACTAAAAGGAGCAAAGATGAGCAAATCCGGAGGAACTGTTGTAGATCCTTTTGATCAAATCAAGAAGTATGGTGTCAGCCAGTTTAGATTTTATATATTAGGAGCAATGCCGATTGATGGTGATGGAGATTATTCAGAAGAGATTATTAAAAAGAGAATTAATACAGAATTAGTTGGAAATTTTTCAAATTTATGTTATAGGGTTTTGTCTTTTACAGAAAAAAATTATAATTCTGAAATCAAGGCAATAGATGGAGCAGATGTTATAAAACAAATAGAAGATAAATTTGATGAGATCAGAAAAGCTTATGAAGAATATGATTTCAAAAAAGCAGTTGATTTGATAATATCTGTCTCAGCATTAGGAAATAAATATTTCCAGGAAAAAGAACCTTGGAAAAATCCAGCTGAATCGCAGGATGTTTTAGGAACATGCGTCAATATTGTAAAGAATTTATCTGTTTTAATAAGGCCGATAATGCCGGAGCTGGCAAAAAAACTTCAAAAACAGCTGAATCTCAAAGATTTAACCTGGAATGATTTGAATTTTGACTTAAAAAACCATAAAATAGGAAAACCAGAAATTTTGGTTAATAAAATTAAATAAATTCTTATTTTATTCATAAATTTTAGTAACATTTATATATAGGAAGCAATGTTATTCCTTATTGAGGGGTATTAAGTATGCTTAAAAAAAAGGGACAGATTACAATATTTATAATTGGAGGGATTATACTTCTATTACTTGTTGCATTATTTCTTTATGTCAGAAGTTTTAGAGTAGAAAAAGTGCCGGCTGCACCAACAGTGGAAGAAGTGCCAACTCAATTGGATCCTGTAAGAACTTATATGCAGGATTGTTTAAGAGAAACAACTGTCAATGGCTTTAATCTTTTAGGAGCAAGAGCTGGTTATGTAAATCCAGAGGAATATGGAATTACATCAAATCCAAATGATCCTACTAGTTCAAATGCTGTTTCTTTTTTTCCAGATGATCCTAATTCACCTCCTGTTGCTTACTGGCAGTATTTTAAAAGCAGGAACACATGCCTTGAAAATTGTGCATGCGGAAGCAAACAGCCTCCATTATGCAAGCCTGACAGAAAAGACTGCTTTTCCAGAGGAGAAAATTCTATAGAAGCACAGCTTGAAAATTATATAGCAGATAATATTGGATTTTGTATTAAGAATTTTGCAGATTTAGCTGAGCAGGGCTTTCAAATTGAGGAAACTGGAGAGATAGAGCCAGAAGTAACAATAACAAAATCAGCTGTTAGAGTCTATCTAAGATATCCTTTGCAGACAGAAAAAGAAGATACAAAAGAAACAATTCCTGATTTTTATACAGAGCTTCAGTTTAATTTTATGAAGATTTATGAATTTGCCTCTCAGATAGCAAAAGCTAAACAGCTTTATCATTTCTTTGAAAGATGGACGATGACTATTATTGAAGGAGTAGGAGGTTTAAATTCAGCAATCCCAAAAACTTATTCTGTTGATTTTAGTCCAGGAACAACAGAGAGGTGGAGTAAATCTAAGATTAAAGAGCAGATTACAAATAATATCCTCCCAGGATATACTTCTGTTCTTAGAGTCTATAATACCCAGAATTTTAGACCGATGACATTTCAAAACGAAATTGCAACAGGAATATACAGATACAGAGACCTTCCGATTGGAAGCACGCAGGATTTTAGTTTTTCTGATTTAAAGGTAAATTTCCATTATTTTCCTCACTGGCCTATTTATTTTGAGATGGATGGAAGAGGAGTAGAAGGAGATCTTATCACAGCAGAGCAAGGGAGCGCATTTGAAACATTCTTTTCATGGCTTGGCTTAAAAAGATACCAGTATTATTATGATATCTCTTATCCAGTTATTGTTGAAATAACAGATAATACACAGAAAGCAAAAAATATTTTCGGCCCAAACGGATATAAATTTCAGTTTGCCTTAGAGGCAAATATAAGAGATAATGAAGAATTGAACTGTTCAGGCCCTGGCCTTGTTTTGACTACTAAACCATTATCTTCAAACCTATGCAAACAGATCCATTTCAAAAGCGGAGACACTATAATTGAAACCCGCGACGATCAAGGCAATCCAGTGCCTGATGTTTATATAATATATCAATGCGGAAAACAAACAGGATGCAGCATAGGTTATACAGAGATTGAGACAAACAGTTCTTCTCCTTATTTTGGCAGAGCAATTTTATCTACAAAATTGCCCTATCCTTGTGTAGGAGGATATTTAACAGCAAAAAAACATCATTATTTTATGGACCCTCTGCAGTATAATACAGCTCCTGTAAGAAATGACAGCATTGTGCTTGAACTAATGAAAGTAAGAACAGTAAATGCAGCTGTAGCTAAACTAAGAGTAATAAAATCAATGGATGACTGGCAGGCAGCTCCTGGATTTAGTAATTTACTTCCAAATGAACAGGCAGTGATCACATTAGAAAGAATAAGACCAAATTTTGCTGCTGAAGATTTTACAAAAGTTGTTTCTGTTGAAGGAAACACACCTTCAAGAGTTGACTTAATACCAGGAGACTATAAAATCAGCGGATTATTAGTATATAATTTGCCTGCTTTAAATAGAAATGAGATTGTATTTAAAGATGAATATGAATGTGCAGGCCTGGAGATGGGAGATATATGCCTTGGAGATACAGTAACCCTTCATATAGACCCATTTAATGATTCTTTTATGGAAGGAGGGATTGAACTTGAAAATATTAATATTCCTGCTTCTTATTTAGATAATTATGATACTCTTTATTTTAAGGTTGTTTCAATTCCAGACAGCAGCAGTTTTAACTTATTGTCATTCAGCGATATAGAACTGATGGGCCAGTACAGCACTTGGTCTGGTAGTCTTGCATCTGAATTACAGCCAGATCCAACTGTATTTACTTTTGATTATGCTGCAACAGGAGGAGAAAACCCAATGTGGGAATTAACAGAATGAAATTGAAAAAAATATCAGCAATATTTGTGATGGTTTTGATACTCTGCATACCTGTCTCTTTTGCAGTAAATGTAAGCATAACAAGCAGCGCAGGCGATGATGATGGTATTGAAGGATTATTTGACGGCTATTCAGATCAATGGAACATTGAAGTAAGAGCAGAGCTTGGCGGCACTGAAGTCAGACCGGAATATGTAACAGCCCAGTTTGCCAGAAGCACGCTCCCATTTGACCAGTGCACTGAAATAGCAAGTCCTTTTTATTCATGCAGCCTGATATTTCCTAAAGATCCAGCATCTTTTCCAGAGAATGAATTAGTTCTTCCAATTATCTTGAAACATCCAGTTACAGGAGCAATAGCAGAAGCAGTTCCTCCAGCCAGAATTGGTATAGACGCACATCCGCCTATAGTAACAATCCACAGCGTATCGCAGCAAGGTTATGATACTGTTATGGATCTAGAGATTAGAGACGGCGGCAGCAGAGTATGTTCTGTTGATTTAATTGAGTTCTATGACGGAAATTTTAGAGTGCTGCAGCATAATGTAGATGTAACAGACTGCAGTTCATGGCGCAATCAAACATTTATAATTCCTCTTACAGATATAGGAACAACCTTAAAATCAATAAGAGTAGTTGCTCATGATTTGGTCGGTCATTCAGGAGATGATATCAGTGATACATTTACTCTTGATCATACGTCTCCTGTAATTGATGCAGACAGTTTTAGATTTACTGCACTAGGTCAAGACCAATATGCACCAACCACCCCAATACAGACATCAATAGCAATAGATGTAACAGAAGAGCAGACAACACCAGGCATTGCAGAGCCATTGATTGTTACAGCAGATTTTTCATCATTAGGGCTTTCATCAGCAGAAATCGCCAGTTGTGTTCTAGCTGATTCTATCACAGGAAAATATACATGCACATGGAGCCAAAAAACAATTACAATACCCTCAAGCTTTACAGTGACTATAACAGCAGAAGATAATGGTGGAATGGATTTTACTAAAGTTATATCAAAAGGTTTTACAGTTGACAGCACAGCACCAGATGCAGTTTATTTAGGAGGAAATGAAAGTGCATATGTTGTTACAGGCAAGCCAAATACTTTAAGAGCAACATTTAGAGAAGCACAAAGCGGAGTTACTGCAGAAAATGTCTTTTTAGATATCAGGGGAATAAATCCTAGCGGCTCATTTAATTTAGAAGCAAGTGAATGTGTTCAAGAAGGAGAATTCTGGCATTGTTTTTGGTATAATGTAATAGCAACACAAGCAGGGACAATAACTCTTGTCCAGGTAAAAGATAATGCAAATAATTATGCTATTAATCTGCCTAGCGCTTCATTGAGCGTTGATACAGACTCTCCTGTTATAGAAAGCATTGAAATTCTTTCATTAAGCGATGTCGGGCGTGTTCCTTATCACCAAGAAGGAGATTATCTAGAAATAACAGCTGTTGTCAATGATATCAGCGGAATTAAAGCAGCAGCTGATTTCAGGCATGTTATCTCAAATATCGGCAAAGTAGAAGCTGACTGCCAGGAAACATCTGATGAACAATGGACTTGTGTATGGTCTGGCATAGGTCCCTTGATATCAGTAGCTTCAAGGCAGAGAAGAAATATAGATTTTATATTTACTGATTTAGTTGGGAATTCTGTATCAGAAACAGAACCTATTGATATAATTGATATAGGTCTTCCAGAAACAGAACCAGACTATTGGTCAAGCGAAGCCAGCCCGTCACTGCCAAATATAGACAGGCGGCTAGTGTCTAGAATATTTCCTTATGTATTTGCTCCAGTACATTTAAATCCAGTAGTTTCAGGTTCAGATCCTTCAAATAAATGGCCTTTACTGGTTACTGATATTCAATGCCCGTCTGATTTTGTAACAACAGCTGAAATATTTAATTATAACAATCCTTTGCCTTCAATAGGATCTACATTTCCTTATTCATTCTATGCAAAATTAAATCTTGCACAAGCAGCTCCTGAATCTGATGAATTAATTATTCCTTGTACATTTAAGGTAATGTCTTATATCTATGGAAGAGCTTTGCCAAATCCAGAAATAGAAAATGTAAATGTCACTGTAAATTATTATCAAAATCCATTAGGAGAGGTTGGAGATGAAGTCCAAGGAGAGATAGATGAAATTAAAGACAGCTGGCTTGTAGAGGCAGAATGGCTTGATATTGTTGAAGATATCTTGATATTTTCAGAAGCAATCTGCAAAGCGATGAAGATATTGAATGATATAAATACAGTGTGGACAGCAGGTGTAGATGTTATTAATAACTGTTGCTATACTGTCTATGCTTCAGCTGCTTGCTGTCCGTTAAAAGCTAGCCAAGGAGCAGCAACCTCAGCTTCAAAAAATGCTTTAGATAGTGTATATAAAGGTGCAGGCGGAAAAGGAATGAATAAATTTTGCAGAGTAATAAACTGCCAGCTATGGAATATAAAAGATGGAGATGCAGCTAAAAGCGCTTGGGACAGCTGGGTTGACTGGGCAGCAGAAACATCTGGCAGCAACAGAGGGTATTTTGGAAATGTCAAGCCAGAAGACAGCCTTATATTATCAATCGTATTCCTTTGCCTAAAAGGAGTTATTTATAATCTGCAGAAAGCAAGGCAGATTGACTGCAGATATGCTTATTGCTTGGAACAGACTTCTTCAGGAGTTCCAGTAAGCTTGTGTGTTCAGCAAAGAGCATTTGCATTATGCAAGTATGTCTTTAACCAGATATTTAATTTAATACCTTTTGCAGCTGTTATTTCAGATATAGCAGAAGCAATTGGAAGGGCACTGGCAAATCCATGGGTAATGGGAGAGATAGCATTGAAAGCAACATGCAGATATGCTATCTGTGATATTCCAGGAGTTGCAGGATGCAAATTTTGTTCAGTAGTTGAATATGCCAGCTGGCTTTTAGAAACACTATGTGATTTAGGAATAAGTCTTGGAGAAGGCGAGTGCAAGCCATTCTGGGAGACAGTTGATCCAATTCCTGAAAATTATTGCCATAAGATAGGAATAGACCCTTATGATGATGAATAATAAAATGAAACACATAAAAATATTTGCAATAACATTTGTAATGATTTTATTAGTCTTAAATATCTCTTTTGGTAAAGATACTACATCAAGCACATTTGATACTAGAAATCCTCAAAATACTAGATACTATTATGATGATGAGTTTCATAGTGAAAAACCATCAAGAGGAGGATATTATGAAATAACTAGAGATAATGACAACAATGAATGGGATGTAGTTCAATACAATACTCAAGGACAAGCGACTAATTCATACAGCTCTACTCAAGATTCACCACCCTCTCCAACAAAACCTGGGGAATGGACTCAGACAGGCAGATATTTTGATGCTAGAGATCTAAATGGTGACAAAGATACAACTGATCCTGGAGAAGCAGCTGGCTTGTATTCTTTTGTAGATCCTGTTAGGGGTTCTGCTGGTGGTTATTTTGACAGGCAGAATAATTATTATGATAGTGGGAGAAATCTTCAAGGACGAAGCTATGATCCAAAAACAGGCACTTATATTCCAAAAAATAATGATGATATAAGAGTAGATCCTGATGGAAATGTCTTTGTAGATATGAATGGAGACGGCCAGGTTAATATCAATGATATTGATACAAATAGAGATGGAAAAGTAGACAGCGATGAAAGAGCCCGTGCAACTATTTCATCAAATTATAATCCAGATACAGGAACATTTACCCATGATAATGATCCTAATATAATTTTTAGTGATGATGGAGAAATAAATGTTTATGGAGAAGAATTTGAAGATACTGTTCTTTATCAAGGTGGTTCTTTTAGTTTTGAAGATGTAGATGGAATTGATAGGCATATGGTTCTTGCAGATGGTACAGTTGTTACAGATCCTGCAACAGGTCTGATGGCTGATGTATCACCAGATACTTTTGGAGGTTATTATATAGATACTACTCATTTTGGAGGCTACGATTTAGGCGGAACCTTGCCTAGAGATGACACAACAACTATCCATTATGTAGCTCAGTCAGATGATAATAATGATGGATATCCTGACAGTTATTTAGGAGTTGTAGACAGAGCTGGCTCTGATATTGTTTTTAATCCAGATAATCCTTCACAGACCTTTACAATAGAATCAGATGTTGTTGTAGTTGATCCTGATGACCCAACTAATCCTCATATTGTTGTTCAAGGTACAGACGGCACATTATATGTGATAGATGGTAATGATGATCTTAATGATCTTTTAGAAGGAAGAGGACGCGTACTTGATCCAGAATCAGATGAATATGAAGAATATTTTGGTGGAGGCCCGATGGGAACATTTCAAGTTTACAGATTTGGAACACAGTTAGATGATTTAGCAGAAGTTGCAGAAGGTTATCCAGGATTTAGCATGTTTTATGATGAAGATGAATATAATGACTGGACAGGTCTTTTGGATGATGAATTTGTAAGAACTCTTTTTGGAGGGATGGATTCATGGGCAGATGCTTTCTGCGAAGAGCGAACATCAGATGTAGGAGGATCAAATGTAGCTACAGGAGCTGAGCCAGGCAGTGCAGCAGCATATGTGTCTGCAGAAGAATATCAGATACCTGATCCAACTGATCCAAGCAATACTCAATATCTATATATGATAGAATTTTATGTTTATGCAGGAGAATCACCAGCAGGCTATCCAAATGTTGGATGCACTGATCTTCATTTTCAGATTCTAAGACAAGGAGTATCACTTTTTGACAACAATGTGACAGGAGCTGCTTATACATGGGAATTAGAAGAAGGAGATGCAATAACCTATACTGCAGATGCTATGTGGTTTGGTACAGGCACTGCAACTCATGTAGGTGAAAATATCTGCATTAAATTTACAACAATGGTTCCAAATGGCTGTATCCCTGGACTTAGCGAAGGAGATGATCTTTGTGATGCTATTACAATAGCAGCAGAAGAAACATATGATTTTGATTGCGAAGGCTGGTATTGCAGTGAATTTATAGGATTTTTAACAGGAGTTCCTGGAAGAGATGGATGGTCTTTTGAACTAGATGATGAAGACACAGACGATGCAGAAGCAGGCTCACCAACTCCTTCAGGTGATACAACAGATCCAGATTCAGGACAGCCAGTACTTAATCTTGGCTAAAAAATGAGTAAAAAATCTATTATCAAAGAAAAATGGAAATTATTTATCAATTCATTTAAACTTAAGTCTAATTTTATCTATATTGCTTTGTATGATCTATTATTTTATTCAGTAATGATCTTATTCATCTTGTTTTCTAATATACTAGAAAAAAAATCAGCAGCAATTGACCCGGATATTTTATCAAAGCTTACTTCAGCAGTAAATGTTACAGCTGCTCAGACTCAGGAGCTGCAGCAGATGGCTCAATCAATGCAAAGCTTTATTTATTTTTTAATATTTGGGATTATTTTTTTAACTATAGCAGCCTTATTAATATATACTTTAAGCAGAACATTGATATGGAATAATCTGCTGGAAAAGAAATTTGATCTTAAAAAATATCTTAAATTTAATGTTTTAAATATTGTTTTTGCAGTAATTCTTGGTATAATATTATATATAATCTTAAGGTTAAGAATGTCAGTTATGTTATTTCTTGTAGATATATCAATTGATTTTGCCTTGATAGTTTCATCAATATTATTCCTGATAATATTTACAGCAATATCTTATTTTTCATCATTATTATATATCAATTACACGCTTAAACCTGAAATTTTTAATTCTTTCAGCAGGACCTTTAAATTAATCAAAAATAAATTTCAAAATATTTCTTATTCATATTTGTTTATCTTTATCACTGCAATTCTAGCATCACTAATAGCTAGAATATTCTGGCTGGTGCCTTTTCAGATTCAGCAATATTCTAATATAGTTATTGTAATATTATTTGCAGCGTGGATGAGGATATATATACTTAATGTAATCAAAAAATGAAAAAAAAATCTCAGGTAACAATATTCATAATAATTGGAATAATATTGCTTCTTTCAGTAGCTTTGTTTCTCTATTTAAGGCAGGAAATAACAATCTTCAGGCCAAGAGAGGTTTATCCTCCAGAAGTCATGCCAATTGTAGATTTTATGGATACTTGTTTAAATGATCTGGGAACACAAGCAGCAAATATTGTAGGATCAACAGGAGGCTATATTGAAATTCCTCCAGAGATAGCAAATGACCCTTCTGCCCATATCTCATTGGCTCCTCCTGGAATACCAACAGCAAAGGTCCCGTTATGGTATTACCAGGGCCAAAACAGGATTCCAACTTTAGAATTTATAAAAGATCAGATGGAGGGTTATATTGAAGAAAGATATAGGGAATGTCTTAATAACTTGACTGAATTCAGGCAAAGATTCAACATAACAGAATTAGGGCAGATTATGATCACAGTAAATCTGGAAGAAGAAAACACTCCAATAGAGCTTAGTTTTCCTTTAGAAATCAGCGATGTTTTAGGAAAAAGACTGGCTAAGATAGAGACAAGAACAGTCACTCTTCCATTTAGGATCAAAAAAGCGTATACATTAGCAGCTGCTATCATGGAAGCAGAGCAGAGAGACATGAAACTAGAAGATATAACAATGGATTTAATAGCCTTAGATCCTGATATACCTTATGCAGATATGGAATTTACTTGTTCAAAAAAAAGATGGTCAATTAATGATATAATCAATAAACTAAGAGTGATGTTAAGGACAAACCTGGATGAATTAAGAATTGGTAATACAGATTTTGTAGAGGTCCCTAAAAGCAAGCCGTATATTTTTCATCATTATATCTGGCTTGTAACAGATGTAACTTATCCTGATATGACAGCAAGCTTTACTTATGATGAAAAATGGCCTTTATATCTTTATGCAAGGCCAAACAAAGGATCTTATTTAGAAAGCGGCATGCAGCAGGGGCTTGACGTAATGTCATGGCTTTGCATCCAGAACTGGAAATTCACATATGATATAAGATATCCTGTTTTGACAACAGTTAAAGACAAAAAGTCAGATTATAGTTTTAATTTTGCATTTAGAGTATTGATAGACCATAACCAGCCTACAAGACACACATTCCCGGTATCAGTATTTGAATTTGAAACAAACCCAACAATATCAGAATACTGTGATAGCAGAGTGCATGATATCACTGTTTTGACTTATGATAATGTAAGTGTTAATGGAGTTGAAGATTATATTGAAATAGATGGTGTTGATGTTAGTTTCACATGCTTGAAATATAGGTGTGAATTAGGAAAAACAGAATGGAGTGAAAGCGGAGCAGTTGCTGAATTAACAGCAGCATTCCCTTATTGTGTCTTGGGAATTTTAAGAGGAAAAAAAGAAGGATATAAAGACGCGCATGTCTTTATGTCCAGCGAAAGGCCAAAAACAGTAGAGCTTTATCTTACTCCTATAAAAGAAGTCGAAACTTATACAGTTGTAAAACACCCTGATTTAAACACCCTTGCCGAACAGCCTATAGATGAAGATGAGATTGTTTCAATCTCAATAGAAAGGCCAGGCCACTCAACCTTCGGCTTATATCCAAGACAAACAGATATTCCTCTGACATTTCTAGCAGAAGCTGATTTTAATTATACAGTGCAGATGTACCTAACAGATTTAGATGGAGATTTTAAAGGAGGTTATAAAAGCGTTTGGACTCCTGACTGGTCAGAGCTTAGGGACGCAAAGCAGATTAAATTCCATGTATATTATTCAATGGATGCAGAGGGAGATAAAGTGCTTGACTCTTTAGTTAGCTTAGAAAATCTTTCAGTAGAAATTCCAGAGCCAGAAATAATAACAACAGAATAACATGCTATATAAAAAATTAAATAAAATAATTGCATTGATTTTAATAGAATTAATCTTAATCCTGCCTGTTTATACAGCAGCGCTTACTATATCTAATATACAGGTAGATGCATCTGATAAGTCTGCATTTGTGACATGGCAGACAGATGAAGAAAGCGCTACAGAAATTAGTTACGGCAAAGACACAGCCAATTTGAATAACACTATATCTGATGTAAATCTTGTTAAAGATCATTCTGTTCTGCTGAGGAATCTGGAAAAATCAACTGCATATTTTTTTGAATTGACTGCGCAGACACCTACAGAGACATTAGTTGATGACAAATCAGGAGAATACTACAAGTTTTTGACGCTTGCAGAAGATACAGTAGAGCCCTTTATAGATGTAGAACTTCCAGAAGCAGTTGACAGCAATGAATTAGATATAGTCGGAAAAACAGAGATTGAGTCAAAGATAGAGCTTTTTGTAAACGGCCAGGCAAGAAGAGTGGTTGATTTTTCAAAAAATACTCTTGGAGAATTGAAATTTTATGGGGTTGACTTGCTGCCGAATGAGCAGAATATTATATTCTTAAAAGTAACAGACCTTGCAGGAAATACAGCTCAAAAGCAGTTTACTGTTTATTCAGATTTGGTCGCTCCAGTAATAACCTTTACACCTGAACTGCCTGATGTGATTGATGCAAGTTCAATTAATATCATCGGAACATTGTCAGAAATATCTTTATTTAACGTGACATTAAATGATGCGTCTATATATTCTGCTGAAACAGCTTCTTTTTCTTTTAATACCCAACTAACAGAAGGAGAAAATAGATTTGTTATAAAAGCAAAAGATAAATCAGGCCGTGAAACAATTATAGAAAAAACAGTTATTTCAGATACACTGCCTCCAACACTGATAAATGTGACGCCTGTTTCAGGGAGCTTTTATTATGAAGGAAGAGGGATAATAGATCTTCAATTTGCAACAGAGCCAAATGCAGAAGTAAGGGTTTACAGGGACGGCAGAGGCATTTTGGCAAAATATGATGAAACAAGAACAGCAGATGCAAATGGCAATGTAAGATTTAATGATGTTGAGTTAGAAGGAGTTCATTTCGGGCCTTTTTCAGTATCAGCAGAATGGCCTCCTATGAGAGAGGTGCAGGCAACAACTCAAAGAGTAGTTACATCTCAAACAACACAGCAGGGCACAGAAGCTCAGCAAAGAACAGTCAAATTAATTATTGCTGTAAGAGATATAGCAGATCATGTAACCATACATACAATGAGCTATACAATTGGAACATGCTGGAGCGGAGAACTAGATTTTCATATTTCTAACATGATAGAATATAATACACCTACATTATTAAGCCCAGAAAGATTAGAAGAAGGCTCTGAATTGATATCATTTGTATTAAATGTCAGTTATGAAGGAGGAGCTAAAGATCCATCAGACTGGCAAATAACTGATGTAAGGTTTGACAAAGCATGCAGAGGAGGAAGATTAGGCGAGCCAGAATTCTTTTTAGAAGAAGACATAAGATATGACGTGTCTTGTTCAATACTGCCAAGTTCTCCAACAACTAAAGACAGAAATACTGCAGGAACATTATGGTATGTCAGATATGATCTAGGCAGTACAGCTGAATTTACTAATTTTACAGAGGTTGATTGGGAAGAAATCGGAAGGCGCGAGTTAATATTTCCTTTAAAACTTACAGTAAGGTATAAAGAAAGAGAAGTTAATCCCACAACAGGCAGGAAAGAATGGAGCGGAACAAAGACCCAGACAAAATGCATGCAGGTTGCTTATTTTGTTGATATTCCAATAGACCCAAGAGATGTTCTTCCTGATGCAATATTAGAGGATCTTCCAGATGCTATGAATAATACAATCAATTCAATAAATGATATACTCAATACAACAGAAGAAATCACAGAATATATTGCAATAGGCTGCTTAAGTAGTCTTTTAATAAAGTTTGTAACACAGATTATAAGAAAAATAACATGCAGATTAAACACAAGATCAGCAAAGATTGCTAAATCTGTTGGAAAAGAAGCAACATGCCCTACAACAGATGATGGAAGGATGTCTTTGCCTTTAAATAATGCTTCTAGAAAAGGTGTTACAGTCCCTACTAAATTATACAGGCCTTCTGGAAAAGCAGAAAACCCCGAATATCCTTATCTTGAGACAGCCTGTTCAGGATGCGCAAATGCATGGAAAGCAGAAGCAGGTCTTTATCAGCTTGAGAGATGGCTGTGTGACAGGATTTTATGCCATAAAGCTCCTGCAAAATGGACAGCTTTTGAAAAAGGAGTAAAAGATGAGCAGATTAAATTAGCTGAAAAAAAATCAAGAACATGCGGCGATGAAGACAAAGCAGGCGTTCTATCTCTTTCAAAAATTGAAAATTGCGCAAGGACATACGGCCCGTCAGGCAGAAACGTGCTGTCAATTGGATTTGAAACTAGAAATCTGTGTTATTTATATGAAAATACCTTATATGTAGAAGCTACAACACCACTTGCAGCAGATGCAGACGGTTTTTATACATTGACTAAAGCCAGTAAAGGAGGAGAAGGGCCTGGGGAGCTTAAAGTAATAAAAGAAGGATCTAATTATGCGACAGCAAGAAACAAGAACTGTGATGACATCTGCAAAGAGGTTAATAGAAAAGCTGTAGGAAGCTGTGAAGCAAAAAAAACCTGCGTTGAAGTGAAAGGAAAACTAGATGCAGGAACTTTGATGGGCTACAGCAATGACTGCTGGTACAGGCAGGATGCAATAAAAGACAAAGAACAATGCTGCTGCAGAACAGAAAAAGGAGTTGTACCAGAGCCTCCTGTTACAACAGTCAACTGCAAAGTAGGCCAAACTCCAGGAAAAGACTGCCAGGATTGGGAATACAGAGAGCAGGAATTGAATAGAAAAGACAAGAAAAAATATGGAACTTATTATCCTGAAAACAGATATTTTGAAGGCCGTGACTTGCCAGCTTGTTTTGGACAGAATTATTTCTTTGAAACTCCTGCAAAAGGCAAGCCAGGAAAAGTTCCGACACTCGATCCATTCAGGCAGCACTTAAGCACATTTCAGTGCCTTTGCTTGACAGGAATAAGGCAGAGGCTGATCATGTTAAAGAATATTTTAACAGGAATGAGGAACTGTTTAATCCAGATAAGAGAAACAGGAGATGCAGATGTAGGTGTCTGCAAAGAAATGTTCACTCAATATGTATGTGATGTTGTTTATCAGGTTTATTTATGGTTTAAAAGAGGATGTATTCCAAACCCATTTGGAGATGATATAACACTTGGAGGAAGATCAACAGGAGTAGGCGGAACAAATGTCAGTGCTCCAAGCGTATTTTCAATAGTTGGAGGAGAGATGTTTGGAACAGTCAGAGATATGGGAAGCAGCATTGGAGCAGAGTATGGAAGCTCGCAATTTTCAAATTACTTAAGCATGGGAGAAAGAGAGCTCTCAAGAAAGATTTGTTTAGCAGCATTTGGATTTGATGTAGGCTGGGATTTTGATACTCTTTTAGACATGACTTATAATACCCAATTTGCATCATCTGTATTAGCCTTAGGATTAAGAAGAGATTTTTTAACTTATAATCCTGACAATGAACTTGCAACCTATGCATACAGGGGCTCGTGGACAATATATCCTGGATGCGAGATTATAAGCTATAAAGTTGATTTAACTTGCGTCAACCAGCAGGAAAAAAGCAAGTATCGAGGGATTGATTGCACTACAGTTGCTGATCCGGAAAACCCAACAGGATGCGACTGCCTAATGCAGTCATCGCCGTATGCAGCCAGGTCAAAATTATTCTATACAGGAGGCCCATTATCAGCTACTGCAATGGAAGATAAAGATCATCATACTAATGTTGAAAGCCAATTTAGATATGATCATCTAAGGATACAGCTTTTCCTGCATCCAGAAGCTGATAAGAGTAAATGCCTGCCAACAGGTTATGATGAAGGAATATTTTATTTCCCAATAACAGACAGGACAGCAAGAGATCTTCTTGACTGCACCCTTGACCTTGAAAGAGGACAGTTCAGATGCAGCCGCGGCTTGGAATGGGAGCAAAAAGGAGAAGCTCGTTTTGATTATTTCACAAAAGATGAATGCAAGGCCGGCGAATCATGCAATTTATTATGCAATAATCCTTATGAAAGTTCTGCATGGATTGACTGTAAAAATGTAACTTACACAGCAGGCAAGAATATCCAGATAAAACCAAAGATAAGAGGAAAAGGAAGCCAATGCTTGAAAGCAACATTGACAGCAGAAAACGGAGAAAAGGTCTACGATGAAATGCATTCTATTGGCCAAAGCGGGTTTGAGCAGGAATATACAGAATCAAATCCAATATCTCTGACTACTGTAAGGCCGGATCAATTTGCAGGAGGAGGAGTTTCTATAGATTCAACAACAAAAGAAAACTGTACAATAGGAGATATTTCAAATGTATCAAGCAGGATGCCTGGCCAAACATTAAATCTAGAATGGGAAAAAACAGTAGAAGCAGGCATCACTAAGTTTAAGCCCAAAACCATTCCAACTGGCTTGAAGATTTATGACCAGTCTGGAACTGAAGTTGGATTTATAGGCTCTAAAGCAGCAAGTGAAATAGAAAAATTAAGTTTTGGATTTGCAGGATTTAGGTTTAAATTTACTAAGATCGAGCCAGGCAGATGTATAATAAAGACAAAAGCAGGAACAGGCAGTGAAAATCAGATATGGCAGCTTAGTCTTGAATTATATCATCCAGATGCTCAAGGCAGCTGCGCAATGACAGCAGGCAGAGTATTAGACAGGATATTTATTGTAGGACAAGAAACATCTATTGACAGGTCATTGGATGTTAGGAAGAGCTACAGCCCTCCTGCTGCTGGCACAGTTGGAACAGGCAAAGCTGCTGATGTGATAGGACTTAGCGGTTCAGAACTAGAAAACTTTTTGAAGGAAAAATTAGAGAAAAATGAGATGTTATCTTCCTGCAACAATAATAAATTAGATGAAGGAGAGTCATGCGACATTATAGATGGAAGAATAGTGTTAGCAGGAAGTCCAGTCCTTTCTCTTGATGAAGACTTTTTAAAAATAAATAATACAATTCAGATAAGTACAGGATCTTGCTTACATTTAGCAACAGATGATTGTTATGAAAATAATGCTAATTTTGATATTTCTAGTATAAAATGTTTTGGCTGTTATGCCTGGAGCCCTTTGTTAACATGCATAGATGATGATAGTCTTGGAGATGACGGACAATCAAAATGGTATCCTGCCAGATTATATTATAGTTATAGTGAAAAGAAATTTGATAGAATATACTGGTATAAAAAAGAATCATATGTTGGAAGTGATTCAAGTTGCCCAAATGAGTGCATTAATAGAGATGATAATAATCTAAAAGATATAACTAGAAAGCCATTTGCAGCTAATAATAATTTTTGCAGTTAAAATAAATTTATGATAAGATGAAACGAATAATATCCTCTTTGAAGCAATCCTTTAAAATAAAGAATAAAAAACTGTTATTCTTATTGCTTTTTCTGATCCAAATAGGATTTATAGTTTTGATCTCTTATTTATTTGTTCATTATTATACAATTATTATGAACTTATTGAATTCAATCATACAAGGTATTGAGCAGTTAACTCCAGAATCACTTGCTGATATGCAGCAAAGCTTAAGGATGTATGCAAATCTAGAAAAAGTAACTAGCACATTCTCTTTGGCAATATTAGTTATGTATCTTGTTTATGCAGTATTAAACGGGCTTAATTGGGATTTTACAAATATGCTTGTAAATAAAAAATTAAAATTTCCAAAATATGAAGCTCAGTTTGCAGTATTGGCATTTATTTTTCTTCTGCCTGCAATGATTATATTCAGAGCTATTCTTAACTCTTTAATTCAGCTGGATTTCTTATATCCTATGAAAATTATAGCAGGATTGATAATATTAGCAACATGGTATTTTATGATGATTGCATTTGCATTGATTAATAAATACAAATTAAATAAATTAAAGCAGCACCTAAAACAGACATTCATCATAGGCTGTAAAAAAGCAAAAATCCTGATTCCAACATATCTGATAATTATAGTTGTATTATCAGCATTCTTTACCTTGATTTATCTTGTACAGGACATAGAATCTCTTTCTGTCTTGATTTTATCAATAGTCTTGTTCATGCTGTCAATTGTCTGGAGCAGAATTTATTTCCTGACAACGATGAAGAATTTATCTTAAAACAGCTTTCAAAGAAGCAATTGCAATTTCTATCTGCTTGTTTGTAGGCTCTTTTGTGGTTATTCTCTGTATCCATAAGCCAGGTGCATTTAGGATTCTAAATATTAAATTATTTTTGAATCTTGAACTTATTTTCAGGATTTCATAAGAAACAGCTGCAATTACTGGTATCAGGACAATCCTTGCTCCTAATTTTACATACCAATGATCACTTATTACCAAAGAAAAAACCAATATTGAAATAACCAAGACTATAACTAAAAAACTGGTTCCGCATCTTGGGTTGATTGTTGTAAATTTCTTTGCATTCTTAATAGTTAATTCTTCGCCAGCTTCATAGCAGTTTACTGCTTTGTGCTCTGCTCCATGGTATCTGAACAGCTGCTTGACATCCTTCATAAAACTTATTCCAGCAAGATATATCAAAAATATTCCTATCCTTAAAACACCATCAATCAGATTAAACAAGATTCCTTTTGCAACAATCAATCCAGTTAAATAAAAAGGAATTACAATAAAAAACAGTATAACAAATATAAATGATAACACTATTGTAAATATCAATTCTTTCATAGTTAATTTTTCTTTTTTCTCAAGCTGCTGATTAGCGCTCCAGTTCAGAGCCTTGATTCCTAAAATCAACGTATCCCATAATACAAAAAAGCCACGGAAAAGAGGAGCAGCATATATTTTGCTTTTTCTTTTTAATCTTTTTTTCAATGTTTTTATCTTACCTTTTGGCAGTCTTACAGAAATAGCATACTTTGATTTACTTTTCATCATCACTCCTTCTATAACAGCCTGGCCTCCAATGTGTTCCATATTTTTTTTAGAAAAATTAGAGTATATAAAAGTTTTGGAAAACAAAGTTTTCCAAACCGTTGAAAATCTTCATAAGTTACGAAAAATTCAAAGAATTTTTTGAACTTCAAAAATCTTTGATTTTTGTAAGTTTTGGAAATTAGTTTTTAGCAGAAAGTTCTTTGAGTGTTTCTTCTAAAGTTTCTCTTACATTAACACCTGGAAATGATGGAAGCCCAATTAGTTCCAAAACCCTAAAAGGCTGTTCTCTTTCATTGCGTGTATTGCAAAGGTATATATCTATTCCTTTTTGATATAAATAATCATAAGCAAGAAGAACCTGTCCTATTGGACTGGAACTAATCAAACCAACATCTTTGAAATCAAGCACAGCTGCTTTTACTCCATTTTTTTCAGCTACTTCTTCAGCACAAGCAGCTAATTTCTCCATTAAATCTTTTCCTATATAAATAACAGCAATATCTTCTTTATATTCATGATAAGTATTTTTTAACATTTCTTTTTCTAATAAAATTTATTTTCCTTGAGAAAGTTCTTCTACTGTTTCTTCTATGCCACCTTTTACATGTATACCTTCAAGAACAGTGATTCCTGCTAATCTTAGTGCTTTATGAGGATACTCATCTTCCCCTTTCACATTACAAAGATAGATTTCTATATTATTCTCATCATAACATTTACCGCGAATAGCAGAGATATGCCCTAATATTGTAGAAACATTTGTACGAACATACTCAAAATCTAAGATAATTGCTTTTGAGCCTCTGCTAATTACTTCTTCAGCACAACCCATTATTTTTTCTGTTAAATCATAATCTCCTAGATGGATAATGCCTATATCTCCTTCATATTCAATATAAGTTTGTTCTCCTTCCATTTTTAGTGTAAAAATTTAAGTTTTATAAAAAGTTTCTCGTCAAAAACAGAATTTATAAGCCCATTGCTTTGTCTATATCAAAAGCAATTTCTTTCAAATTAATGCATGTTCTTTTAATATCTCTATGAAGCTCGTCTATCAAAGAGGCCAGATTATCTACTCTTAACATATATCTGTTTTTGTGATGGATTACAATCCCAGCTTCCATCAGCTTATTGATATGGTGGATAACAGTTCCTCTGCTTAGATTTAATCTTTCAGCAATCTCATCAGAGGTTAATGGCTCTCTTTTTTTAGCAGATTTTAACAGTTCAATAAAGATTCTAAAGCAGGATTTATCCTTGTCTCTTAGATTAAATAATCCTAAAGAATCGCCAAACCACTGCAATTCATGATTTAAATCCCTTTCAATAGGTTTGCTTATTTTTACTATTGTTATCTTCTTTGATCTGATTAGCATACAATACAATATAAAATACTACTATATAAAGTTTCTCCGAAAAGTTTATATAGTAGTTGTTCATTCTAACTTAACATAGTTGATTTAAAGTAAACAAATATCAGGGAGGTGGATAAATGAAAAAGGATTTAAAGAAAAAAGAAAAAACAGAAGAACTTACTATCCTGCTTAAGAAGGTTCAGGCTGATTTTGAGAATTATAAAAAAAGAGTTGAAAAGGAAAAATCAGAATTTACACAGTTTGCTTCTCAAGAATTGATTAAGAAATTACTGCCTTTGTTAGACTCCTTTCAATTGGCATTATCTCATGATGGAAATCATGAAGAATTCAAAAAAGGAGTTGAATTGATATATTCTCAGTTATGGCAGACATTAGAATCAGAAGGGCTTAAGCAGATTGATGCTCTAGACAAGCCATTTGATCCTTTTTTTCATGAAGCTTTGATGCAGGAAGAATCAGAAAAGCCTGAAAATACAGTTATTGAAGAGCTTCAAAAAGGATTTATGCTGAAAGACAATGTTGTCAGGCCAACCAAGGTTAAGATCGCAAAGAAAAAAAAGGAGGAAAAAAAGTGAAAGAATCGATAACAAGGTCAACACCATTGTTTAAGGTTTTGAGATTAAGCAGCAGCTGCGAGAAATGCGGACACTGCTGCAAGCATGGAACAGGCTTTTTAGTTAAAGAAGACATTCCAAAGATTGCAAAGCATCAGGGAATAACAGAAAAAGAACTGATTGACCACTGCTTAGAGCCAGTAACTAAGTTTAACACAACATTATACAGGCCTGTTGCTGCAAAAAATGGAAAGCCATATGGTGTTTGTATTTTTTACAATACAGAAAAAGGATGCATAATCCATGATATTAAGCCCCTGCACTGCAGGATAGGAAACTGCAATGAATATGGAGAAGAGCTTTCAGTCTGGTTTGACCTGAATTATTTTGTCAATCCAGATGATCCGCAGTCAATAAGGGAATGGAGATTATATCTGGAATCAGGAGGAAAAAACATTCCAGGCGGAACATTGAAAGAACTGGTTCCAGATGAAAAAGTCTTGAAAAAAATATTAAGCTATGAGGTGCTAAGATGAAAGTTATATTATTAAAACAAGGAGTGCATACTGATTTGGGGTCTGGAGGAGATCCTAAAATTTTCAATAAAATCTCTGAAATCTGTGGAGCAGTTTCTCTATTGAAAGCAGAGGTTCCAGAAGAAAAAAATATTATTGTTGATACAGGAAACTTAGGTTATGAAGATGAGATATTGACTGCTTTGGAAAAAGAAGGAATAAAACCAGAAGACATTGATTATGTTGTTCTTACACATTCTCATGGAGATCATGTTTCAAATAATTATCTTTTTAAGAACGCAGTAAGGATAGCAGGAATTTCAATATCATACCCTGATAAAAGCTTGGTTGCATATAATGATGCAGATTTTATTGAGATTCCAGGAATTCAGAGAATAAAAACTCCAGGACATTTGCCTAAACATATCTCAATCATTGTAAAAAGCAAAGGCAAGACTTACGTTATCGCAGGAGATGCAATTCAAGAAGATTATATCAAACAGGGATTATTTGGAGTCCCGCCAAATCAAGACTATATCGATAGTGCTAAAAAGATTGTTGATATAGCTGATGTAATTATTCCAGGACAAGGAAGAATCATCCAAGGAGATGATTTAGAAGAGCTAAAAAAAGCTGTTCATAAAATGGAGGTTAAATAAAATGGAAATAAGAAAAGCAACACAAGAAGATTTTGAGGAATTGATTTCTTTATTAAAGGAGGCATTTCCAGTGCATGTAGTTTTTACAAGAAGTGATAAAGAGATTTTAGAATATTTGGAAAACTTTGAAGGAGAAGGATTATTGGCAGTTGAAGATGATAAGATAATAGGAGGACTAGGAATTTCAAGAAAGCAGTATGGACATATAGTAGCATTCTTTAAACATATATTTGCAAAAGATAATGATAAAGAAGTGATTAAGGCTTTGGTTAAAGAAGCTGAAAAGATAGCAGATGCTGCAAAGATTGAACTGCATATTGCAGAAGGAGAAAAGATTGATCATACTTTTTATGAAGAGCTTGGTTATGAGGTTGAAGGAAAATTAAAATCTCATTACAGACAAGGAGAAATTTGTTATATTTTAGGAAAAGAGGTGCAGTAAAATGGCTGAAGGAAAAAAAATAAATTTAGGAATAAATGATGGGCAGGAATTTTTTGCGCATGAAGTATCTCTGAACTTCAATCCAACACAATTTATCTTTGATTTCAAGTGTGTTACACCAAGAGTTGATCCAAGGAGCAAAGATACTCCTTACTTGTCAATAAAGCACAATATTGTGATGGTTGATGCGCATCATGCAAAAAAGATCCATGAATTATTGGGGAAAGTGATCAATGATTATGAAAAAAAGCTTGGCAAGATTGAAATGCCAAAAGCTTTGAAAAAAGCGCAGAAAGATTCAAAAAAATCAAAAGATGATAAAACAACAAAAGAGGCAGCTCCTAATTATTTAGGTTAAAAATATTTTTTGGAGGCGAATTAAAATGGCAAAAGAAGAAACAAAAGCACAACCAGGAAAAACAATTGGAATTGATCTCGGAACTACATTTTCAGCTGTAGCTGTGATGGAGGCTGGAAAATCCACGATAATTCCAAATGCAGAAGGAGACAGGACAACTCCGTCTGTCGTTACATTAAAAGACGGAGATAGGTTAATAGGAAAAGTTGCTAAGAACCAGGCAATTGTTAATCCAGAACACACAGTTAGAAGCATAAAAAGACTGATGGGAAGTGATGAAAAGATAACAATCGATGGAAAAGATTATACCCCTCAGGAAGTCTCTGCAATGGTTCTTCAGAAGCTGAAGGCAGATGCAGAAGCTTATTTAGGAGGAAAAGTTTCTAATGCAGTTATTACTGTTCCAGCTTATTTTGAAGATGCACAAAGACAGGCAACAAAGGATGCAGGAAAGATTGCAGGATTAAATGTTTTAAGAATTATCAACGAGCCTACAGCAGCTTCACTTGCTTACGGCCTTGACAAGAAAAAAGACGAGACAGTGTTGGTATTTGATTTTGGAGGAGGAACATTCGATGTTTCTGTCCTTGAACTGTCTGAAGGAGTCTTTGAAGTAAAAGCAACATCTGGAAACAATCATCTTGGAGGAGATGACATTGATGAGTTATTGATTGACTGGATGGCTGACAAGTTTAAAAAAGAGCAGGGAATTGACTTGAGAGAAGACAAGGTTGCATTGCAGAGATTAAAAGATGCAGCAGAAAAAGCTAAGATTGAATTAAGCTCAGCGCAAAAGACAACTATCAATCTTCCATTTGTTACGCAGACAGATACAGGCCCTAAGCATCTGAATTATGATATGACAAGAGCAGAGTTTGAAAAATTGATTGAAGATATTCTTGAAAAATTAAAGAGGCCAACAGAGCAGGCATTGAAAGATGCAAAATTGTCAGAAGGAGAGCTGAAAGAAGTCATATTTGTAGGAGGTTCAACAAGAATCCCTGCAGTGCAGAGACTAGTCAAGGAATTGACAGGAAAAGACGGCAATAAATCAGTAAATCCAGATGAAGCAGTTGCATTAGGAGCAGCGATTCAGGCAGGAGTATTGGCAGGAGATGTCAAGGATGTATTATTATTGGATGTAACTCCTTTGACATTAGGCATCGAGACATTAGGAGGAGTAAGAACTCCTTTGATAGAGAGGAATACAACAATCCCTGCAAAGAAATCGCAGATATTTTCAACAGCAGCAGACAATCAGCCGGCAGTAACTATCCATGTTCTGCAGGGAGAAAGAGCAATGGCAACTGATAACAAATCATTAGGAAGATTTGACTTGGTTGGAATTCCTCCAGCTCCAAGAGGCATTCCTCAGATTGAAGTTACTTTTGACATTGATGCAAACGGCATTGTAAATGTTTCTGCAAAAGACTTAGGAACAGGCAAGCAGCAGCAGATTACAGTGACAGGCTCAACTAGATTAAATGAAGATGAAGTTGAAAAGATGAAAAAAGCAGCAGAATCTCATGCAGAAGAAGACAAGAAGAAAAAAGAAGAGATTGAGATTGTAAACAGAGCAGATTCATTGATTTACACAACAGAAAAATCAATGAAAGACATGGAAGGCAAGGTTGACAAGAAAAAATTAGATCCAATCAAGAAGCACATTGATGAACTGAAAGAATTGATGAAGCCAGAGAAAAAAGATATTAAGAAAATCAAGACAAAACTAGATGAAATTGAGAAGATTGCTTCAGAAGCAGCAACTGAATTGTACAAGAAAGCTGCAGAAGAGCAGGCAAAGAAGCAGAAAGCAGAAGGCAAAACAGCAAAGAAAGAAGAGAAAAAAAGCAAAGACGACAATGTAGTTGATGCTGAATACAAAGAGAAGAAATAATTTTTCTTCTTTATTTTATTTATAATGAATAAAGCGCAAGAACTAGCAAAGTATGAAACAGGATGGTGGAAAGCCCATCACAGAAAAGATATGCCTGCAGTAATAGAAAATATGACAAAAGAATATGAACTACAGTTTGATATTCCTTATGAAAGAGCTAGAGAGGCTGTTATGAAAAGAGCTGAAGCAACTAGAGAACATGATATTGCTGAAAAGTTTGAAGATGAAGGAAATCAGCCTGAAGCAGATAAACATTGGGCAACTGTTGAAGCATTATTAGCAGAACATTTTGTATTATTATATGAATGAAAATACAAAATTTAATAAAGAACAATTATATAGTATTCAAAAGGGGGTAAAGTTGATTAAAGCAATAATATTTGATTTTGATGGAGTTATCTTTAATACAGAGGATGCTGTGTTTAAGCTAATCAAGAAGCTCTGCAAGAAATACAAGTGTGATGTCAGAGATAAAAAAGATTTCCTAGGCCTTTATAATCAAAATTTCTATAAATCAATTGCAAAAAGAGGAGTAAAAGGAAAAAAGCTTGATAAGTTCAAAAAAGAGTGTGAGGATGAATTGAAGAATATTCATATGAGAATATTTCAGCAGATTCCGCCAATATTAAAAGAGCTAAGCAGGCATTTTTATCTTGCTGTTATCTCAAACAATTTCAAAAAAGTGATATCTGAAAATTTGATAAAAAAAGATCTGTTAGGAAGCTTCAGTGCAGTAGTTGGTGCAGATGTTATTGAAAACAAGATTGACAGGATAAATAAATGTGTCCATATCTTTGGGATCAAGCCTTCTGAAACGCTTTATGTAGGAGACACAACTGGCGATATAAAAGAAGCAAAACAATGCAAAGTAAAATCAATGGCAGTGACCTGGGGTTTCCATGGCAGAGCTGCTCTGAAAAAACAAAATCCTAATTATATTGTAAGCAAGCCAAATCAAATTCTCAAAGAGCTTGGTGTAAAGCCAGTTAAAAAGAAAAGATAAAATGCCAAACACAGTAATAATAACCTATTTTGTTCATGGAACAACAACTGATAATCAGGATGGAATAGCTACTGGCTGGAATCAGGGAGAATTGTCAGAATTAGGAAAAACGCAGTCAATCCAATTAAAAGAAAGAGTTAGACATGAAGAATATGATGTTGTTTTCTGCTCTGATCTAAAAAGAGCAGTTGATTCAGCTAAAATAACATTTGAGGAAAGAGAGATTCCAATAATAAAGGATAAAAGATTAAGAGAATGCAATTATGGAAACTTGAATGGAGCAGATTCACATGAAGTTGAATCAATTGAAGTTAAATCTATAAGACAGCAGTATCCAAATGGGGAGAGCTATAAAGAAGTTGAAAACAGGATGCGGAGATTTTTAAAATATCTCTTAGAAAAATATCCTGGAAAACATATTGCAATAGTTGCACATAAAGCTCCTCAGCTAGCATTAGAAGTTATAACCAATAAAAAAACCTGGCAGCAAGCTTTTGAACAAGACTGGAGAAAAAAAGAGCCAAAAGAATGGAAGCCAGGCTGGGTTTATATATTGAAAGAAGGAATGGTATAATGGTAAAAATACTAGCAATCTGCGGAAGCCCAAGAAAAGGAAACACTGAATTTATGCTGACTACACTGCTGAAAGCAGCTGCTGAAAAAGGAGCTGAAACAGAGATGATTTTGTTAAGAAAATACAATATCAAGCCTTGCACTGGATGTGATATCTGTTTTGGAACGCAGATGCCCTGCAAGATAAAAGATGATATGGATGATATCTATAATGATCTGCAGGAAGCAGATGTAATTGTTCTAGGCTCTCCAAATTATTTCAAGAATGTTTCATCCATAATGAAGGCATTTATGGACAGGACAAATGCAATTGTCAATCCGCCTAAATTAAAAGGAAAAAAAGCAGCAATTGTCTGTGTTGGAGGACAAACATTAGACAATACAAAATATTGTGAAAATGTTATGAAAGAATTCATAGAAGATCATGAAATGAAATTTATAGGCTCTGTTCTTGCAAGAGCAGAATCTCCAGGAGATTTAAACAACAACAAGATGATAATCAAAAAATTAAGAGAATTAGGAGAAAAGATAGCAAAATGAGCAAGATCCTGGCAGTTTCTGGAAGCCCAAGAAAAGGAAACACTGAATTTATGATGAATGCTGTTCTAGATGAAATAACAGATCATGAAAAAGAATTGATTTTATTAAGAAATAAAAATTTTGGTCATTGTATTGGCTGTTTAACATGTCATAACACAATAAAATGTATAATAGATGATGATATGCAGGAAATCAATAAAAAATTATCAGAATCTGATATCATTATTCTTGGAACACCAAATTATTTTGACAATGTTTCTGGATTAATGAAAGATTTTCTTGACAGAACACACCCTTTTTATAAATCAGAAGGACTAAAAGGAAAAAAATTATATTTATTAGCAGTTGGTGGAGGCTCTGAAGAAAATCATAAGCAGCCTATAGTTGATGTTATAGAAAGCTTTGCAGATCTTCAAAAATTAGATCTTATTGATAGTCTATGGATAAGAGCTTTGCAAAAAGATGAAGCTGAAAAACAAGAACAGGCAATAAACAAATTAAAAGAATTTGGACAAAAGATAAATTCATTGTAAAATGTCAGAAAAAATACTAAATATTTTGAAATTTTTGAATGAAATTGAAAAATTAAAATCAGTAACCAGGCATTCGTGGACTAGTTCTGGCAGACAGGAAAGTGTTCCTGAACATAGCTGGAGAATGGCTGTTTTTGCAATGGTTTTAGAGAAAGAATTTCCTGAAATTAATATGCAAAGAGTGATGGAATTATCTATTGTTCATGATTTTGGAGAGATCTATGATGGGGATATTCCTGCATTTAAACCAGATCCAAATAAGCTTGAAAGAGAAGAAAAGGCCATCAAAAAGTTAGTTCAATCTTTGCCTGCTGAAACTCAGAAAAAGATTATTGATTTATGGAAAGAATATAATGAATGCAAAACACCTGAATCTAAATTAGTTAAGGCTTTAGATAAATTAGAAACATTGATCCAGCATAATTCAGTAGATATTCCAACATGGGCAAAGATAGAAAAAGAATTCAACTTAACTTACGGCAAAGAATTCATGAATTTCCATAGTTTTATAAAGGAATTCCGAAAAATAGTTGATAAACAGACATCGGAAAAGATAAAAAATGAGTAAGCTTACGAGCAAAGCGAGTAAGGTTTAACATTTCGAAGAAAATGGGAAAAGATTATTACAAAATATTGGGCGTTGATAAAAACGCAACAAAGGAAGAGATCAAGAAAGCTTATAAGAAATTAGCTAAGAAATATCATCCTGATTTGAATAAAGATGACCCTAATGCAGCTGATAAATTCAAGGAAATAAATGAAGCAGCAGCTGTTTTGGCTGATGATGAAAAAAGAAGCCAGTATGACCAGTTTGGAACAGCAGAAGGATTCACAGGAGCAGGCGGAGGAGCTGGATTTAATTTTGAAGATATCTTCAGCCAGGGATTTGATTTTGATTCAATCTTTGACTCATTCTTTGGAGGAGGCTTGGGAGGAATCTTTGGCGGAAGGAGAAGAAAAAGAGGCTCAAGGCCAGGTGCTGATTTAAGATATGACATGGAAATCACATTAGAAGAAGCAGCAGATGGTACTAAGAAAACAATAAAGATTCCTCATGCAGTAAAATGCCCTGAATGCAAAGGAACAGGAGCAGAATCAGAAGATGATATTGTTGAATGCTCTGAATGTGATGGCTCTGGTTTTGTAAGAAGAACCCAAAGAACACCTTTTGGTTTGTTTTCAACACAATCTTCCTGCCCAAAATGCAGAGGCCAGGGAACTATAATAAAAGCAAAATGCCCTGAATGCAGCGGAAGAGGAAAAATCCAAAAAACATCTGAAATTGAATTAAAGATTCCAGCAGGTGCAGAGACAGGCACTAATCTAAGGATACAAGGAGCAGGAGAAGCAGGAGACAATGGAGCAGAGCCAGGAGATCTGTATGTTATAATTCATGTTAAAGATCATAAAATATTTGAAAGAGACGGCAATGATATTTACATAAAAATTCCTGTTTCTTTTACAACAGCTGCCTTAGGAGGCCAGATAGAAGTTCCTACATTGAAAAGCAAAGCAGCACTGAAGATTCCTGCAGGAACACAGACAGGAACAGTGTTCAGGATGAAAGGAAAAGGAATACATAGTCTGCATGGTTATGGAACAGGCTCTGAATTAGTTGAAGTAGAAGTGCAGATTCCTAAAAAATTATCTAAAAAGCAGAAAGATTTGCTGAAACAATTTGACAAGACATTGAACAAAGAAGGATTTTTGAAAGGTTTGTTTAAGTGAACATTATTTTTTTAATTTTTTCTTTAATTACTAACTTAAAAGTAAAGATTTTTTAAAAAACACAACATATAGTAGTTAGAATTTTCTCGACTGATATTTTTTTTTTAAAATAGGAATATTTAAATATAAAGAGACTATTTTAAATTAATATTTGTGGTGTGTTTGAAAAAAAGGGTGATGAGGATTTATAATAAAAAGATTAAACTCTTCTTTAGTAATAATTTTCATCATTTTTTTTGTAAATTTTTATAATAAAAAAACTTAAAAAGGTGGTAATACATGGAAAAAAAAGGTGAATCAAGAAGATTATTTCTAAGTTTGTTTATTGCGATAATATTATGCATTGGTATGATTTCATTTTCATATGCTTCTTCAGCAGGAAGCGCTGGAGGCAGCGACAGCGTTCTTATAACAGTATGGGATGGCATTGTGTCAATCTTTGAATTTATATTTGGAGGAATAACAGGATTTGCAGTTGGTGGAGAAAATGGTTATTATTATGTAACTGGAGTCACATATTTTGAAGGCCTTGGTCCTCATTTTCCTGCAGCAGGTAGTACAAACATATTATCAGGCGATGTTACATGCGGCTGTGTTAATCCTTGCGCAGGTGTTATTATAAATGAATCTGATGTTATTTTGGATTGCGCAGGCTATTCAATAATTGGCCCAGGAAATGAGTATACAGGCATAAATGTTACAAACGTACATAATGTCACAATATTAAACTGTGAGATAAATGGCACAATATATGGTATTCATATTAAGGATTCAACCGATGTAACTGTTTTGAGTAATTGGATGTATGATAACACTTACGGAATATATATGGAATCAGGCAGCAACAATGAGATAACATTGAATTTGATAGAGGACAATACATATGGAATAAAACTTGAAGAAAATACCTTTGATAATTTAATTTATGACAACCTTTTCAATAACACAAATAATGCATATGATTATATAGAAGTAGTATCAGCCTTTCCAGAACTTCAAACACCTATTGGTGGAGGTTCTGGAACAGGAATATCTAATTGTGTTGAATTACAAGCAATGGAGAATGATTTAACTGGACATTATTATTTAGTTAGTGACATTGATTGTTCTGATACTGTTAATTGGAATCAAGGTGAAAAAAATTGTAGTAATTATGCTACTATAAGTCTATGTATGGCAGATCTAGATTGTATATGGGATAATGCTTGTCTCCCTAGAGGTACTGGGTTTGTTCCTATTGGTACATATAATCCAAATAATAGTGGCTATGCTTTTACTGGTGTATTTGATGGAAGGGGTTATAATATAATAAATCTTTATGTAAATAACTTTCGAGTTGATTATGGTGGATTGTTTGGTAAAACAATTAATGCAGAAATTAAGAATGTTGGTTTAATAAATGTTGATATTACTTCACAAAATGCAGCAGGAGGTTTAGTTGGTCAACTCCAAGGTGGAGAGATTACTAATTGTTTTGTCACTGGTAATGTTTATGGAGGTAATCCTATCAATCCATATACTGGTGGTAATGCAGGAGGATTAGTTGGTATCAGTAGAGATAATAGTAAAATTCTTAATTCATATTCTGCAGCTGACGTTTATGTACAAAGATATAGAGCAGGAGGTCTGGTTGGATATAGTTATAATAATACAATAATTAATAATTCTTTTGCAACAGGAAATGTAGATGCCGGAATTAGCATTGAAGGCGGATTAGTTGGAGAAAACGCGCTTGGAGGATCTTGTATTAATTCTTATTTCAATTCTCATGCAGGAAATCCAAATAATTGTGGTGGTGGTTGTTCTTGCACAGTAATCCAAGACAATGAACCTTATTTCTATAACAAATATAATCCTCCTATGTCAAGCTGGGATTTTGTTAATATTTGGCAAGAGGCAGTAGTAGAACCAACCACTATTAATTACTGGAACATTGCAAAAACTTATGTAGGAACTCCGCCTGGAAATGTGATGGGAAATGAGTATCTTGGTGGAAACTACTGGGCAGATCCTGCTGGAACTGGTTTCTCAGAAACATGCACAGACGCTGATTTTGATGGTATCTGTGATACTGATTATAATATACCTGGTGGAAATGCTACTGATTATGAGCCTTTGACAGTAGTTGGTCAAGGCACTATAATTTGTGTAGATATTGATACTGATGGATATGGAAGATGCCCAAATTGTGGAGTTGCAAATGGCTGTACTTATGATGGAGATGATTGTGATGATATAAATGCAGCAGTTAATCCAGGAGCAACAGAAGTTTGCAATGATGGAATAGATAATGATTGTGATGGATTAACAGATGCTGAAGACCCTGCTTGCTGCGGCGACGGAGTACTCCTTTTCCCAGAAGAATGTGACGATGGCAATCTAATAGATGGAGACTGCTGTTCAGCAACATGTACTATTGAACCAGCTGGAAGCCAAACGTGCGGTCTAGGAGTTTGTGAATTAACAACAAGTAAGTGTAATGTTGATGGTACTCCAAGGACATGCACTCCTTACGAACCAACAGGAGATGATGATAATTGCAATGGCATAGATGAGGATTGTGACGGAGAAGCTGATGAAAACTATGATCCAAGTCCAACAACCTGCGGCCTAGGAGTTTGCGCGTCTACTGGATCTCTGATATGCTCTAATGGAGTTGAAACAGACACATGCACTCCAGGCTCACCAACAGGACCTGATAATAATTGCAATGGCATAGATGAGGATTGTGACGGAGAAGCTGATGATGGTTATATTTCAACCCAAACATCATGCGGCCTAGGAGTTTGTGCGTCTACTGGAGGTCTGATATGCTCTAATGGAGCTCTATATGATACATGCGAGCCAGGCGTACCAGAAGATCCAGATCATGACAATGACTGTGATGGTCTAGACGAGGACTGTGATGGGGTAGCTGATGAGGGTTATATTCCAACTCCAACAACATGCGGAAAAGGAGTTTGCGCATCTACTGGAGCTCTGATATGCGTTAATGGAGTTGAAACAAACACATGCACTCCAGGCTTACCAACAGGAGCTGATAATAATTGCAATGGCATAGATGAGGACTGTGATGGGGAAGCTGATGACAACTATAATCCAACTACAACAACATGCGGTGTAGGAGAATGTACATCTTATGGAGGTTTGATATGCTCTAATGGAGCTCTACATGATACATGCGAGCCAGGCCAACCAGAAGATCCAGATCATGACAATGACTGTGATGGTCTAGACGAGGACTGTGATGGGGTAGCTGATGAGGGTTATATTCCAACTCCAACAACATGCGGCCTAGGAGAATGTGCAGCTACAGGACAAAACATTTGTCAAGCTGGAAGTATTGTCGATACATGCACTCCAGGAACTCCGTCAGCTGAAATCTGTGATGGTTTGGATAATGACTGCGATGGACAGGTTGACGAAGATGGTGTTTGTGCTGATACAGATGGAGATGGTGTAATTGATTCAGATGACAATTGCCCCAATGAAGCAAATCCAGACCAATTAGACTCTGACTCACAGGATGGTGGAGATGTTTGTGATATCTGCCCTACTGACGCAACAGACGCCTGCGATCCACAAGCACAGGCATCTGAAACAATCGGTGCAGCAGGAGGGACTGTTGCAACAGCTGATGGTGATGTTGCTATGACAATCCCACTAGGTGCATTAACAGCTGATACTACAATAACAGTATCTGAAGGCACAGGCAACTATGCGGTTATGACTGACAGTGGACCTGGAACTGTTATAACAGATTATTTATTTATACCAGAAGGCCAGACATTTTCAGTGCCAATAACCATAGTGTTTACTTATGATGAAGCAGCAGTTGGAGATGAGAACTTGCTTGATATCTACTGGTACAACACAGTCAGCGAGCAGTGGGAAGCTCAGAATGCAGTTCTTGACACATTTGCAAACACTTTGACATTAACAACAACCCACTTCAGTAACTATGCAATTATTGAATTACTTGATTCAGATGGAGATGGTGTAGAAGACAACGCAGATAAATGCCCAAATACTGTTGCTTGGTATGCTTCACAAGGATTGAGACCAAACCACTACGATAGCTCAAATATATATTATACAGAAACCTATGGATGCACTTGCGACCAGATCCTTTACTGCAAACCAGGAGCCAATAGTGGTGAACAGAAATGGGGATGCACACAAGGAACAATAAATATCTGGACAACACAGACAGAATGGAGCCTAGATTGTCAGGTCAATGGAATCATAGCTGAAGGCGAGGCAAAACCATTGCTTGAAAATACTGATAACACAGATTTAGTAGATATACTAGATGGTGACAATGATAATGATGGAATTCCAGACAGCGAAGATTCAGAAGATGACTCAGCAGCTGTTGATCAAGGACAACAAGGAAAAGGAACACCAGATTGGTGGTGTAATAAATATCCAACTAAGTGTTAAAATAAAAAAATGGAGGTAATAGGTATATACCAGCATGGAATACAAGCTGGCTACGAGCATGCTGTAATCCAATTAATGCAGCAGCTATGACATGCAAGCCAGTGCCTATAACCTATCTAAATACAACCCTCAATATCTATGCAATAAAGTGTATTGTAGCGCAAAGTGAGGAATAGGTCTTTTAATTTTAAGGAAAAGATAGTTTAGCTCCTGCACTAAGAACAGTTGAATTAGGAATATTATCTGAATCATTAAATATTTGTTTAGCTTCTACATAAGGAGAAACCCTTGAATCTGGATTTCCAAACTTTAATCCTCCTGCAACAAAAGCATTAAAAGCACTGTCCCACTCATTAAAACTGTCATTAACAGGAGCTCCAACATCAGTATCTATATTTTGATATAAAAAACCTAATCCAGCAGATAAATAACTTCTTACTTTTTTTCCTTCTCTGAAATGCCTAGCAACATAAACAGATCCAATAGTAGTTCCCATCTGAGAATCATAAGCAGGCTCATTTCCAGGAACATCTCCAGGATCAGAATCCTTTGCATTTCCATATATTACTTCTCCTCCAACTTCCCAAGGCCCTTTTCTTGCTCCATAACTTCCTTGGACAGTTAAAGAAGTAGGGACATCTCCTTCATTAGATCTTCCAGGAACCAATGCTCCTAATCCAGCACTGATATAACTTACACATCCCTGAGCAGCTAAAGCTAATAAAGCAAATGCAGTCTTAAGCTTAAATCCTGCTCCTCTTCTTCTCATCGTAATTCCTTTTTCTGTTTTTTCTTCTAGGCTCATTTTCTTCTCCTCTATTCGCAGTATTCATAGCATCTTCCGAATGTGCAGACTGTTGCACAGTCTATTACAGAATCAACAGTAAAATCAAAACTATTAGTTATTCCATTGCAGTTTAAATCAACTGTTTCTGTTCCATGCCAGTTGAATTCTAAATTATTAACAACTAGATCATTTCCATTAAATTCTAAATCATAATGAACATGAGTTGATACAACTGACATGCTTGTTGGATCATCAACATCACTGCATTGGCCAGCTAAATTATCATAAACAATAGTTCCGCTGACAGAATCCCATCAACATTCTGATTGCTCAATGAATTCCATACAGCAGGATCATCTATCGGATCTACTGTTATTCTAAATTCATCATAATCATAATATTCTCCATCATAAACACTTACATTAATATAAGAATAGCCAGACTGTTCAGCAGCAGGCTGTGCACAATCAATATATCTGTTTGAATCTATTGAGCAGCCTATCAATCCATTATTTGATTCTGAAACTATTGCAAATATTAGATCAGATAGATTATTATCTGCATCAGAAGCATAATTCCATAGATCAATCCAATTGGATAAAGGAGTATCATCTTCATTCAAAAATTTATCTGGAATTCCTTGAATACTTGGTGGTTGATTGATTAAAGGAACATTTTCCAAAGTCTTAAATGAATAAGGTCCGTCTATTGCGCAATTTCCAGCTGCATCACATGAAGTTACATTATAATAATAAGTTGTGTTTGAAATTAAGTTATACAAATTCTGGCCATGTGTTGTTACAAAACCACTATTATCTGCTGCCATTCCAAGGCTCAATGTTGTTCCATAATTCACTGAAGAGTTTGCAGGCTCATCAGTTTCCCAATCAATTGCAGCTGACTGGTTTGTTATATCAGTTGCAACTACATTTGATATTATTGGAGGTGTTGTATCAGAAACAGCAGTTATACTGCAGCTTGCTGTTATTTGATCAGCAGTTGCATCTTCATCAGATACAACATCAAATACAGCTGAATAATCTCCAATAGTTGAATCACTGCAAGTAAAAGTAACAGCTTGGCTTTCACTATCAGCCATATTTGTGCTATCTGTCCAGTCATCTGTTATCTCACTGCAGTCTCCTGAACTGCATGCAACATTAATATTGGTATTTGCTTTTGTTGATGTTATATCTGCACTATTTGTTAAAACTCCAGCTCCTTGTTCTCCACTTCCTAAGTCAAGAGCAGCTTGATCCCACGCAATAGAAGCAGGAATATTAACTATAAATGTATAATCAGCAGCAGCAAAAGCAGCATTACTTCCATCTGAACATTCTACATTCCAAGTATAAGTTCCATCTGCTAATCCTGTATAATCATATATGCTTGAACTTCCATCTGCAGCAGTTTGCGTAGCATCAACTTGCCAGCTTCCGCTTGTATCAGAATAAATATCACAGCTCAAGGTTGAAACAATATCATCAGTAACACTATATTGAATTGTAACATCTCCGTCTGTATCAGTGCTTGCATCAGCAGGCAGTTCTAATGTTACTGTTGGTGCAGTTGTATCAACTATAAGAGGAGGCAATGGATCAAATGATATAAATCCATTGATAAAATAACTGTCATAAACATCTACTTCTATTTTATGAGTAATATCTGAATTTATCAATTGTACAGCATCAAAAACATAAAATCCATTGTTAAAATTAGCATTTCCTTCTTTAAGAACAGCTTCATCTTCTTTTAATCTTACATTGACATTTTGAATGTTTGAATCTTCATCAGTGACATTAACCCTGATTCTAGCTAAAGTTTCATCCTCTCTTACTTCATTGCAATTTTTCCATGCTCCTAAAGTTTCACACTCAATACTTTCAATCATAGGAATATGGTCTCCTATTATTGTTACTGTAGAATTTGGACCTGTAGAACTATGATCATCAGAATTTATTATCACAAAAAAATCCCAGTTTGATTCATGAAATCCAGTTGCATTTACCTGCCAAGTTACATCACAAGTTTCTCCAACAGCTAAATTTCCGCAGTCATAGGGATTTTGAGTTACTGTATAAAAAGGGGTTCCAGAATTCATTGGAATAACTCCTTTTTGTAATTGTTCTGCTCCTGTTGTCCATTTTAATCTGTTGAATATTGTTGGATCATTCAATACAACCCATGATTTTAAGTATCCAAAACCATTCATTCCCCAGCCAGTGCCCCAGCTGTTCTTGATTATTAAATAATCTCCTGTTTCATTATATCCAATTACTTCTACTACATGAGCTCCGCTGCTTGTACCAACTGAAGGTTCATATATGCCTGAACTATAAGCACCCATGTCGGTATATGCACGAATTTGTGCTGTAGCTGTGCCGTATTTTAAAAGATTTGTGATAACAGTTTGCTTGTCAACACCGCCTGCTCCTTCAGGAGCAGTTATCGTGCTATTAATATGATATTTTTTTCCATCTGTGCATATATTTGCGCATGATTCATCAGTTGCTGAGAAAGGAAAGCATACTTCATCAACAACACCTGTATGCTCAATATAATATAATGCTTTGCCATCACTGCCTCCACTAGCGCAGCTGCCTGCATCAGGAAGAGCGCTATCATCATGACCGCATGATATAAGGTCCTGCTCTGAAAGGTTTAGCTGCAGTGTCGGCCATCTGTTGTATATCCCCAATGCAGATTCAGAAACAGCTGCTGCACCAAAAGCCCAGCAGCCATTGCATGCCCCTTGGCTTTTTGCAGGAGTAATCCAGTTTTCATTATACACATTTCTCCAGTCCCAATAATAAGGAAAAATAACTTCATCCTTTTTTGTAATAGCGCTTTTCGCAGCCATGGCTGAAGCGCTTTTTGAAGATGCCTTTGGCTCGTCTTTGGCTGTGTCAGGCTCATTATAATGAACTTCACCTCTCCTGTCTCTTGCAACATAGTCAATAAAAGCAGGAGTAAGCTCTGCTTTCCATTTTAGATTCTTATCCTCTATCTGCTTCCTTATCTCCTTTAGCCTTTTCTTTGCTTCAACAATATCTTCATGAGTGAAATTTGAATATTCATTTGATTTATAAGGGTCAAGTGTCAAAACAACATTATTACAAGTATCATTAAAACATTTCACACTTACAGAGAAATTAAAGAATTCATCTTTTGTTACATCCAAATCAGGCGTTTGAGAGATAACCTCAAGATATGCTCCTGCTCCTGCAAGATCTTTTTTAGCAGATTTGCTACTTTGCGATTTTTTATTTGATTTATCTATCTTAGAAATTTTTATACTTTTTTCATAATCTGATTGACTTGCTGCTGCAAAATCTTCTGTCTTAAATTCACGTTTTTCTGGAGGTATGATATAGATTTTAGATGCTTGACTTGTTCCTTTAACTGATTCTATATTTTCAACTATATTCGGCTCTATTTCAATAGCTGGATTTAATATATTAATAACAGCTATAGAACCAAAACTAATGGAAGTTATTATTAAAAATATAAATACTATTTTTGTTAAAAATGAATTACCCATTTTAATTATCTTTAATCTTTTTATTACTTATAAGTAGTTATAGTTATATATAAATGTTATGTTTTGTGCTAAATACATGGAATTGTAATTATTGCAGTTCATGTCATTTATAATATACAAGATAAACATCTATATAAATTTAAGGTTTAATAGAATTTTTATTCTATTATATTACTGAAACAATTTGACAAGACATTGAACAAAGAAGGATTTTTGAAAGGTTTGTTTAAATAAATTCTTTTTTTAACATAAAACTTATAAATAACCTATAACTTTTTTGCCCTCCCTCTAGATAAAAAAAATTATATTAAAAATGGCAAAAACAAAAGATGGAATAATAAAAAAAACTCTTGATTATTATGTAGCAATTTATAAAAACTCAGGTACTGATCAGGAAAGAAGCAGAACTAGTTATTTTGTAGAGGATTTTTTAAAACCATTAGGTCCAGAGAAATTCAAAGAATATTGGAGTTATTATGAATCAGCAATTTCTGACTGAATTGTTTAATCAGTTATCCTTACCTTTATATACAACCAAGAGTTCTATTTTTTAATGCCGCGTAGAAGAAAGGAAGACCAATTTGAAAAAGAAATGAGTTTAGGTAAAGAGATAGCTATAAAAGCTATGTCAGAGATTGGTTATTCTAGAAGAGAATCTAGAAAATTAATAGATATTGCTTACAGCGAACCAAGCCTTAAAATAAAAGAAGCTTTAAAAAAAACATTTGGAAAGGTTGATGAAAAATTTTCAACAGTTATTTCTGAACTTGAGAATTCAGTAAATGAATATAAAAGATGGTATTCAAAAGCAATAAAAGATCCTGCTGTGCAAAAGGTGATTGAGCAAGAAGTAAATGCTGAAGATATGGATAATATTTTGTTGGAATTCCAGCCAGAAGGGTGGCCAAGAACAGATGGTGGTTGTTCTATTCCAGAGATATTAGGATCTGTTGATATAATGAATGTATTTTCAGATATGCCTGAAAAATTAGATATAAATCCTGAAGTTAGATTTCAACATATCGGTATGTTAGTTTCTAGTTTAAAGGAAATGTGGCAGAAAAGCAGAAAAAATATTGATATAACCTCCAGATATTTGCAAGATATTCTTAATGAAGTGTTAAAAAATATATGGGTTCCTTCTGGTGTTGATAGAATCCGTTGGTTTCGCAATGTTTTTTACCATAGAGCAGAGGAAGGCATTAGAGTTATAGAAAGAATTGATCGAGAAAAAAAATCATATCTTTCAATTAAAGGCAGAGATGAAGCAGAAATTTTTATGGCCATTCCCACAACTGAACTGCCTGCTTATCAAGCAGTTACTATTGTTGCAGAAGGATTAAAAAAATTACAGAGATCAGCTGTTGCATGTGTCAGAGAGCTTGTTGTGCAAAATGAAGAAGATCAAAGATTAGAGCTTTTTACATATATAGTTGATAATCCTGATTCATTGAAATTGTATAAGCAGTTAAGAAGACAAGGATTGTCTGCAGTAAATTATAGTGATTTTATTTTGAATTATAGAAGTGTTCCTATTAAATTGAAAGATGGAGAGAAAACTGCAGCTGAAATTGTTGAAGAAATATCAGAAAAAAAGAGCCAGGGAAGAGCTGCTATAACTCTTATGGGAAATATAACCTCACTTGCATTAGATCCAGAAGCAGAGAAAATTGTTGCTGTTGCAGAATCTTATCCAAATGCAGATATCATTATTGATGATTATATTAAGGCAGTATCATCAGGAGAGATAAACAGGCCAAAGGTTTTGTTAAAAATTGGTGATTTGAAGCCAGACTCAAAACAATTAAAGATTTTACGTGTAAGATTAGAACAAATTCCTGATAGAGAATTAGCTGGATGGGATGAATCACCTAATCTTGAAAAAAGAATCTTGAGATATAAACTATCTGAAGCAGTAAAATCTAGACCTCAGCAGCAAAAACCAAAGATCTGGTATGAATTGTGCACACTAAACTTGCAAAGACAAGGAAAAGATGTAGAATTATTGCAAAGAGCTTATAACATATTGTCTGATTTTGACAGAAAAAGAATGAGAAATGTCTGGATGACACAGCCAGAAACACTTGATTCATTTTGTTCTGATGTAGATGAATTATACACAACAAAATCTTTTCAGATGATCTTAGAAAGCCATAATCTATTTGATTCATACAAAGAGCAGTTAAAGGCAAATGGAGCTTTTGCTTCAAAACTAAGAGAATTTGCAGCAAAAGATGAAGGCAATTTATATCCTGGTCTTGTAGAGCTTTTGAAGATTGAGCCTGATCAGCAGGAAATTGTCAAAGAACCAGAGCCGCCAGCTATTGAAGATATAAGTCCAGTTCAATTTGATTATTCAAGAATAATAGTTTGGGGCGGCCAGTATTCCAGTGAGCAAAAATCAAAGATTGAAGCAGCTGTGCCAGAAGGAATAGAAATTAAGATATGCGACCTATTCAACAAAAGAAGAAATATTACTGGACTTCAATCTTCTGATGCAGTTATTTGTGTAACTACATCTAATCTTCATTCAACTTACTGGAGATTAAAGAAATATTGCAAAGACCATGATGTAGGATTTTATCATGTTGGCAGATCCGGACACCAGCCATTGATTGATTTCCTGCAGAAATTAACTAAATAATTCTTTTATCCTCTCAACACCGTTTATTCTTTTAATTTCTTCTGCAACAGGATTTGGGACAAATTCTTTCCATTCTTTATTTTCCTTGATTCTTTTTCTAATCTCAGTAGAACTTATATCAAACTCAACTTTAATAGATTTTACAGAACATTTTTCTTTAGCTAGTTCAAAACATCTTTTTGTATGATCACTGTTTGTATAAACAACATCAAATATAGGGCATAATTTTTTGACATAATCCCCCCATTCAGGATCGCTGTGGATATCAGGAACAAAAATAATTTCATAGTCCTTAATTCCTTCTGTATCTAATGCTTTCTTAATCATCTCTTTTCTTTCTTCTGCTGTAAATGGATTTTCTTTTGTATTGCTGTATTGAGAGCTACCAATACCAATCAAAACTTTGTCATTTTCTTCAAGAATCTGTTTTACAGCTGATAAATGCCCCTTATGAAACGGCTGGAATCTCCCTATAAATAATGCTGTTTTCATTGATCTTCCTCTTTTTTTATTTTATTATAAATGGTGTTCTTCCTTTATGCTTGTTATCTTTAATTCTTTTCAAAATCTTCTGATATAATTCTTTCTTCTTGATTTTACTTATCTGTTTCTGCTCAATTAGCTTCAAGATTTTGTCAATATCTTTATATCTTCCTCCTAATTCTGCTTCATCTGTCTGTCCTCTGTATAATTCAGCAGAAGGAGTCTTTTTGATTATATTTTCAGGCAGTTTTAATCTTTTTGCTAACTGAAAAACTTCTGTTTTATATAAGCTTCCTATTGCAAACAAATCAGCAGCAATATCACCATGCTTTGTTCCATAGCCTAATAACAATTCTGTTTTATTAGAAGTTCCAACAACTAATGCATTTTTAGTATTAGCATAAGCATAAAGAATATTTGCCCTGATTCTTGCTTTTGTATTTGCAATTGCTGTATCACTTTTCCATTTTAATCTTTTGTAAGGCCTTAAAAATCTGCTGATTTCAACAATCTTATATTTAACTTTCAATTCTTTGCATAATTTTATTGCATCATCTACACTAGATTTTTTTGTAACACCTTTCTCAGGCATAAGAATTGCAAAAACATTTTTGTTTCCCAAAGCTTCTGCTGTTAATTTTAATGCCAAAGCAGAATCTATTCCGCCGCTTAATCCAATAACAGCTTTATCAAAACCAACTTTTTCAAAATAATCTTTTATCCCTCTTATTAAATCCCCCATAATTATTTAGAAATATAAGTATTATATAAATTTAATCTCTCCCATCTAATAAATCATCAAGAGACATAAGAGTTTGTTCAACATTCTGATCATCAAAAAATAAAGTTTCTGTTCTACTAAAAATATGCACATTTCTATATTTTTTAGGTAAATCGTATATTATTTCTCTATATAATCCAATCATTTGTTCTGCAAGTTCTTCATTACCAGAACGGACTCCTCCTAAATTAGTATTAACAATAACCAATTTTGCATCTGGATTAACATTTGACATTAATCTTGATAATTTGGCTGCTTGTGTCTGAACACTTTTGAAAAGACCATCACAATATCTTTTTGGATCAGAAATACGTAAAGCAAGATAATCCATGGCCATTTCTTTAGAACCATTATAGTGTGTTTCTGTTTTTTTTGGAGTTCTCCATGAAAGCTTACTGATAAGTTTACTAATTAATCCAGCTAAACTCCATCCACTTTCCTGATTTTTTGCTTTTTCTAGGAATTTTCTTGCTTGTTTTCTTTCATCGCTTTTTTCATCTAAAAGAGCAGATTCTTTTGCTGTTTGTAATTTAAAATAATCATTTACAATAACAATATCAACAACAGGTAGTGTTGGATCCATTATTTGCCTATGTAAATCATCATAGGAATCAACATATGTAACTCTATATTCTCTTTTGTCTGTTTCTAATTTAATAGAACCAACATCAGAAAGCAAAACACGTCTACCTATATCTGCAAAAGAATAACTTATACCCCAATAAACATTAACTAATTTACCTTCACTTTCTGATTTGATTTCAGTAGTTGGTACTGCGGGCTCAACTATTCCTGCCATTTTAATCATTAAAAATTCAATTTAAGTAGTATTTAAACCTTCGTAATCTAGTGAAATTATAAAAATCTTCGATTTTTAAACTTCAAATTTACTTTGTAAATTGTGAAGGTTTAAATACTATCTTGAGAATTCTTAAGTATAATGATTGAATCTAAGAAAGAGTTAATCTCAGAAAAAGAATGGATCAAACATATTGATAGTTTAAAGACCAATAAAAAATCAAACAAAGAAGAATTGAAAAAACAAATAGTTAATGCAGTTAAAAAAAGAATTCCTAAATCAAGATTTGGAATATTCTTCTCTGGAGGCATTGATTCAGGCTTGATTGCTTTTATCTGCAAGCAGGCAAAAGCTGATTTTATTTGCTATGCAGTTGGATTAGAGAATGCAGCTGATATAGAAGCAGCTAAAAAAGCAGCAAAATTACTAAATGTAAATTTAAAATTCAAAATTTTCACTTTAAAAGAAGTAGAAAAGATAATAAAATTAGCAACTGAAATAGTAGGTCCAGATGTAATGAAAGTTGGTGTTGGTTCTGTTGTTTATGCAGCTGCAATGCTTGCTAAAAAAGACAAAATAAGTATATTTTTCTCTGGATTAGGCTCAGAAGAAATCTTTGCAGGATATGAAAGGCATATTGCAGCTAAAGAAATAAATAAAGAATGCTGGAAAGGATTAAAAGATATGTATCAAAGGGATATTCTAAGAGATTTTGCTGTTTCTGATAAATTAAAAATAAATATTTTAACCCCTTTCTTAGATTCTGATTTGATTAGAACAGCAATGCAGATTCCAGGCAAGGAAAAAATAAACAAGCAGTATAAAAAATTAATTCTAAGGAAGGTTTCTGAAGAATTAGGGCTGCCAAAGGAGATTACCTGGAGAAAAAAGAAAGCAGCCCAGTATGGAAGCAAATTTGACAGGGCAATTCTAAGATTAGCAAGAAAACAGAAATTAAAATACAAAAAGGAATATTTAGCTCAATTTTTTCCATTAGCTGCATTAATAAGTTCTGGAAAAGACAGTGTTTATGCAATGTATAAGATGATAAAACAAGGCTATAAGATTGCCTGCTTGATTTCAATTAAAAGCATTAACCCAGATTCTTTTATGTTTCATACTTCTGGAATAGAAATGGTTAAACTGCAGTCAGAATCATTCAATATTCCACTTATAGAGCAGACAACAAAAGGAGAAAAAGAGATTGAATTAGAGGATTTGAAAAAAGCAGTTGAAAGAGCAAAGAAAAAATATAATATAAAAGGAATAACAACAGGAGCATTATTTTCAAATTATCAGAGGGAAAGAATTGAAAAGATTGCAGATGAATTAGGATTAAAAGTTTTTTCTCCATTATGGCATATGAACCAGGAAACTTTATTGAGGGAGATATTAAACAATGGATTTAAATTTATAATTACTAAAATCGCAGCAGAAGGATTAGATAAATCCTGGCTAGGAAAAGAGATTACTGAAAAAGATATTGATAAATTAGTTCAATTAAATAAAAAAATAGGATTTAACATTGCTTTTGAAGGAGGTGAAGCAGAAACTCTTATGATTTCTGGACCAATTTTCAATAAAAAAATCAAGATAGAGAAATCAGAATTAAAGATAGAATCAAAGATAGTTGGTGAATTATTGATTAAGAAAGTAAAATTAGCTGAAAAATAATTGATAAAGTGCAGTAGTTGCTGCAAATCCAGTAGCAATTCCTAAACCTAATTTGGTCCATCCTTTTATTCTTTCTTTTGGCATTTTTATTCATCTTGTTCTTCATCTTTTTTTTCTTCAGAACTTCTTTCTTCTATCGCTTTTCTTGCTCTCTCTCCTAATACAGTCGCATTTTGACTAATAGCAGTTAATTCTTGAGTCATTTGATCTTTTCTAGCTTGATCCATCTGCATTTGCTGTATCCATCTCATAACAGATTCTCCTTGCGCTATAATCCTAAACTCACGTTCATAACTGTCTATTGTTAAATCAGTTATTCTTGCATTTCTCATTAACTCTTCAACATCTTGAGATGCATATTCAATACCTAATTGGTCTGCTGCATCTTTCATTAAGTCTAATATTCTTTCGTTTGTAAGCCTGCTGTGACTAGAACTTAAATAAATCTCATAAGTTTTTCTTTCTAATGCTCTCTTTAACCAATGAGGATGATCTTGGTGAGTAGGATCATCTTGAACAAGATCTGGATAAAATTCTTTTATTTTAGTTCTTGCAGCTGATTGGTCTCTGTTACTACTTAATCCTTCAAAATCTGCTGCCCATCTGTATACATAAGCATCCATGACTATTCTATTTTCATCTATTATTCTCATCATGTCCAGCATTTTTGATCTAAATTGATTACATAATTCTTTGTTATCTTGAGTTCTTTGCCATGCCTCTGATTCAACAAGTGTTTTATCAAACATATCTATTGCAACATTTCTTTTAGTAAAACCTATTTCATATTCTTCTAAAAATTCAGAAAATTCATCTGTATCAATATCTCCATTTTCATATTGTTCATATTTTTCTTGTAATCCTTTATATCTATCTCTAATATATCCAAACGTACCTAACAAAGAATTTAATATATTTCCAGGCATTATCATTTGCTGTTGGTAAGCCTTTGTTACTAAATGATCTAATTCACTACATTGATCTTGAAGTTTCTTATTTGCATAATCCATTCTATTTTCTTCTTCTCCAATATTCATAAAAGCACCCATTGCTTTTTTAATTTCTTCATCGCTATATGGTCCTAATATTTTATAAACTGCTTTAGTTTTCTTAGAATTATCATTAGGTCTTTCTTCTGGCATTTTCTAAGGATTTATCTTTTATTTTTTAATTCTTTCTTCTTGATGTTTAATGCATCAAGCATTTCCTTGCATCTGTTTCTTAAAGTTGTTTCTGTAATTCCAGAGACTTTTGCTATCTTAGTCTGTGTAACTTTTGTTTTGTTCAATAAAGAAGTAATATAAAGGCTTACTGCAGCCAAGCTTGTTGGATTTTTGCCTGAATTTAAGCCCATCTTCTGAATCTTCTCAATCATCTTTACTGTTTTAGTCTGGACATCAGGTCCTAATCCAAGTTCAGATGCAAATCTTCCGACAAAATCAATAGGGCTTGTTGGCATTAATTTCATATCTAATTTTCTTAGAAGTAATTTGTATGTTTTTGCAATAACATGCTTGTCTAATTTAGTTGCTTCAGCAACCTCATTTAATGTTTTTGGCATATCCTGCATTTTTGCAGCAACATAAACACAAGCAGCGATTAATTTTTCAGTGCTTCTTGCTCTTGTTATGCCTTTTTCAGCAGCCATCCTGTATAATCTAGCTGCTTCTTTTTCTACTCTGTCAGGTATATTTAAGTATCCAGAAATTATCTTTAATTGTCCTAAACCATTGTTTAAATTTTGCTCTAAAGCAGAGCTTGTCCATCTGTTCTTTTTTCTGATTCTCCTCATCATTAACTGCGTCTTTTTAGGCAGTCTAGAAAGATCAACATGATTTCCAACTTCTGTTATTAGATTATTAGCAACTCTTGGATCAAATGGCGCTCCAGATCTTGACTTCTTTTCCATATCTTCAGAATCAAGAACTCTGTCTTTTCCAAAATCCATAAGAGCATCTTCAATTACATAGCCGCATAATTTGCAAATTATCTCTCCTTTTTCTCTATTAACAAAAAGCTTGTTTCTTCCGCATTCAGGACATTTGTTTACAGATTCTATCATTTTAGATCACCTTGGATAATATTAACTACTTTAAAATCGTAAATATATATAATTTAGTAAAACTCTTTCCTTTATAAATCTTTCGGTTTTTATACTACTCTCAAATAGTAAAATAAGGCCTTATTTTATTTAAATCATTTAAAAATCTTTTTCAGCAAAAATTTGCTAAAATAGTGCTAAAACGTCTCAAATGCCTGAATTCAAGCATTTCATATACCTGAAACCGCATGAATCAGAGCCTATGATACTACTCATAAGTAATGAAAAAACGAAAGGTTTAAATAGTAGTATTACGTTTTCATATGTTACTATGAAAACAAGGATAACAGTTTCAGTAAATGAAGATATTCTAGTTCAAATCAGAGAATTAATTAGAAATGAAAGGATCTTTAGAAATAAATCTCATGTTGTTGAATGTGCAATCTATGATTTTTTGAAAAATAAAAGAGGATTAAAATGAAAGAACTAGAAAGAGCGGTTGTAAAAGCAATCAGAAGATTAAGAAACAGCGGGAAATTAAGAGGGGTAAGATTATCAAATTCACATAATCATAATTCAGGAGTTGATTTAGCTTCAGTTAGTGATGAAGATCTAAAGAAATATATTGGAAAAGTTTCAAAAACAGTTTACTTTCATGGTGTAGAACCTGCAAAAAGAAGCTGGCACCAGATAAATGGTTTGATCAGGCCAATGATCAGCGCAGGAATTATAGAATTAGGAAAAGTTCTTCCTTATCTTCCTGGATTAGATAAAAATAATCTCTACAGAGTTATTGGTGTAAAGATTGGCAAAGATACGACAATTGCTCCAAGAGTCCAGTTTGATTATTTCCATCCTGAATTGATTGAAATAGGAGATAAATGCTTAGTAGGAGATGCAGCTAAGTTCTGGACGCATGATTATGGAATTGATAATTTTTTAATGGGCCCGATAAAAATAGGAAATCATGTAAAAATAGGTTCAGAGTCAGTTATAGGTCCAGCAACTACAATAGGAGATAATGTTCAAGTTAATTTTGGTGCATTCATCTATGGAAAAAACATTCCAGATAATGCTGTTGTAAAAGGAAGAGAAAGAAGCAGGTATGAAAGATGAAAAGAACAATCTTATTAGAGCCGACAAAGAATGAATGGGAATCTTTAGCAGTTTTAAATCCAACTGCAATAAAAGAAAAAGATATTGTTCATCTGTTTTACAGAGCAGTTAGATCTCCAAATTATTCTACATTAGGTTATGCTGTAATGAAAAATGGAAAATTAAAAAGATTTAATCAGCCATTTCTTAAGCCTGAATTTGATTATGAAAAAGAAGGTGTTGAAGATCCAAGGATTGTAAAGATTAAAGATAAATTTTACTTACTATACACTGCATGGGATGGAAAGAATGCAAGAATAGCATTAGCTGTTTCAAAAGACATGAAGAATTGGCAGAAAAAAGGAATTGTTAGTCCAAGCATTACATTAAGAGAATCAATTAAGATAACAAAATCAAAGAAATATAAAATATTATGGCAGGCAGAGGCAGAAAAAAGAGACAAAGATTTTAATCTTTTTTTGTTTGATAAGGATGCTGTTCTGTTTCCTGAGAAAATAAATGGAAAATTTGCAATGCTTCATAGGCTGGCTTCAGATATTCAGATAATCTATTTTGATAGTTTTGATGAACTGCAGACAAAAAGATTTTGGTATAATTATATTGAAAATATTGATGATTATGTTTTGATGAAGCCAAAATTTGACTGGGAGAAAGCAAAGATCGGAGCAGGCGCAACACCAATCAAGACAGAAAAAGGATGGCTTTTGCTGTATCATGGAGTAAATATGGATAATGGAAGACAGTATAATGCAGGAATTACTTTATTAGATCTAAAAAACCCGATGAAAATTATAATGAGGATGAAAAAACCTTTGTTCCAGCCAGAGCATGACTGGGAAAAACAAGGAGTTGTAGATAATGTTGTATTTCCAGAAGGAGCTGTCCAGGAAGAAGACAATTTAAATGTATTTTACGGCTGTGCAGACAGCAGAATAGGATTAGCAAAATTCAATTTCAAAAACTTGATGGATAATTTAGCAGAGGTTGCTTAAAAATGACAAATGATCAAGAAGAAAAAATAAGATTAAGAGGGCATCATATTAAGATTTTATGGTTTTATAAGCGTCCAGAGTTATTTGATCTTTCTGATGATGAATATGTGGAAAGGTTTAATCGAGAATGCCCTGATTGGAAAGGCTTTTATTCTGATGAACATCTTCTAAAAATGAGAGATATGTTTAGAAAATTTCTTGAGAATCCTACTTTAAAGTTTGAATATATAGAAGGTCTTGATTCTATTTGTGGAATGTGTGACCATGAAAAAGAATGTGGTGATCCAGAACATATATATCATAAGATGGCAAACCAGCTTGATCAAATGGTTGCAGCTGATATTCCTGAGATGCAAGTAGGACATGATTATGATACAAATGATATATTAGATATATGCAGAAAAAAAGGTTGGTTAGAAGAACAAACTCCAAAAACTTAATATACTTTAATAATTTCTATATATTAGAGGTGATATCTTGATGAAAAAAATAATCTTATTATTGTTTATATTAATAATTAGTTTGTTAATTTTGACTGGCTGCAAAAAAGAAGCTCCAGAAGAACCAACACCCCCATCACCGCCTGGAATGTCTCAGCCAGATAATATTATTGAAAATATATTTTATGATGATATTTCAGCAAAACCGAAACCTTTATATATTACTAACATCAATCTGTAATATTAACCTTATTCTGAAAATGAAAAGGAATTCTAGGTGTTAGATAAAATGGAAGAAAAAGATATAATTAAAACTGGTACTACTACAGTAGGTTTGATTTGCAAAGATGGTGTTGTATTGGCAGCAGACAGGAGAGCAACAGCAGGGCACTTTATAGCATCAACAAAAGTTGAAAAGGTGCTTCAGATAACAGATGATATTGCAGTAACAATAGCAGGAACTGTTTCTGATATCCAATTAGTTGTTAAATTAATAAAAGCTGAATTAAAGCTTAAGGCAATCAGAACAGGAAAAATCAATACAGTAAAAGAAGCAACTAACTTATTGTCTGGAATAGTATATAATAATATAAGAAAATTTAGTTTGATTCCAGGAATATCTCATTTTATTGTTGGAGGAAGAGATGTTACAGGATTCCATATATATGATCTAAGCCCTGACGGAGCTATAGAAGAAATAGAAGATTTTGTAAGCTCAGGATCAGGATCAGTCATGGTATATGGATTGCTGGAAGCAGCTTATAAAAAAGGAATGGCTGTTAAAGACGGAATAGAATTAGCAGTAAAAGGGATAAACAGCGCAATACAAAGAGATGCTGCTTCAGGAAACGGAGTCATTGTTTATACTATAACCGATAAAGGCGTTAAAAAGGTATTAGACAAAAGATTAGATATTAAATTAGAAGCTTAATTTTTTTATTATATTATAAAATATTGAAGAAAAAATTCTGAAATAAAATGGCAGATATATTAAAGGAAATTCTAAAAGAAATTCCAGAAGGAAAAATCAGTGATGCTGGTTTTGAAGGAGCAAATATTGTTCTTTATACAAAAGACAAGGACTTTTTTTTAGATAATAGAGGATTGATCAAGGAAGTTGTTGACAAATTCAAGAAAAGAATAGAATTAAGGCCAGATCCATCTATAACAATGGAACTGGAAAAAGCAGAAAAAACCATAAATAAACTGATCACAAAGGAAGCAGGAATCGCAAATATTATTTTTGATGCTCAAAGAAGCAGAGTTATTATTGAAGCTGAAAAACCAGGATTAGCAATAGGAAAACAAGGGGAATTATTAAGAGAAATAAGAAAAAAGACACTATGGGTTCCATTGATAAGAAGAACTCCTGCTATTAAAAGCAAGCTGATTGAAGGAATCAGATCTGTTTTATACAAAGAATCAGATTACAGGAGAAAATTCCTGAATAAAGTAGGCCATAGGATATATGACGGCTGGATAAGAGAAAAAAAGCAGGAATGGATCAGGATGTCTTTCTTAGGAGGAGCAAGACAAGTTGGCAGAAGCTGCTTATTCCTGCAAACACCTGAAAGCAGGGTGCTCTTAGATTGTGGAGTTAATGTTGCAGCTACTCAAGATACTGACGCTTATCCTATGCTTGAATGCCCTGAATTTAAGATAGAAGAGCTTGATGCTATGATTATAACCCATTCACACTTAGACCATATTGGTTTTGTTCCATATTTATTCAAATATGGTTTTAAAGGCCCTGTCTATATGACAGCTCCTACAAGAGATGTTGGAATCTTGTTGTTATTGGATTATGTTAGAATTATGAAAGCAGAAGGAAAAGAACCAATATTTGATACAGAACATATAAAAGAGATGGTCAAACATACGATCTGTCTTAATTATGAAGAAGTTTCTGATATAACACCTGATGTAAGGATTACATTATACAATGCAGGACATATAATGGGAAGCAGTGTTTGTCATTTGCATATTGCAAACGGCCTGCATAATATTGTTTATACAGGAGATATGAAATACGGCAGAACAATGCTGCTAGAGCCTGCTAATACACAATTCCCAAGAGTTGAAACATTGATAATTGAAAGTACTTACGGAGGAAAAGAAAATGTGCTGCCTCCTCAGCAGGAAGCTGACCAGAAATTAAAAGATATAATAATTGAAACAATAAAAAGAGGAGGAAAAATATTAATGCCTGTTTTAGGATCAGGAAGAGCTCAGGAAGTAATGGTGATGCTTGAAAGCATGGTAAGGAACAAGGAATTAAAAGAAGTTCCTGTTTACATTGATGGAATGGTATGGGATGTTACTGCAATCCATACAGCTTATCCAGAATATCTTAATTCTAATATCAGAAGACAGATATTCCATAAAGACCAGAATCCATTTCTGCATAAAATGTTTAAAAGAATTGGCTCTGCAAAAGAAAGAAAACAAGTCATAGAAGAAACAGGCCCTTGTGTAGTCTTAGCAACATCTGGTATGTTGGTTGGAGGGCCTTCTGTTGAATATCTAAGGCAATTAGCTGATAATCCTAGGAATTCATTGATCTTTACATGTTATCAAGGAGAAGGTTCTTTAGGCCAGAGAATACAAAGAGGAGAAAAGGATCTTTTATTCAAAAATGGCCAAAGACAAGAAATTGTTCCTTTGAAAATGGAAGTTCATAGATTAGAGATTACTGCTCATTCAGACAGGAAACAATTGATGAATTATGTCTATAAATGCAATCCTAGACCTAAAAAAGTTATTGTAAATCATGGAGAGAATTCCAGATGCTTGGATTTAGCTTCTTCTATACATAAAGCAAACAGAGTTGAAACAACTGCTCCTAGAAATCTAGATGCTGTTAGAATTAAGTAAATAATAATGATTTTTCTAACTTAGTAGGCTTTATTTTGGCTTTGGCTTTATGTTGTTGAGGTTTATATTTTGGCTTGCCTTCATATGCCTCATCAATAGGCCTTGCCCAAGAAGGAGCACCTTCTGGTTTTTTATCTCCATAGTAATAGATTGTCATAATAAAATCTTATTCTAGATTTATATAAAGTTTATTACTTAATTATTACTACTAAAAAGAGACTATTAAACCATAATCTTTATAAACAACTTATAACTACTTTAGAGTATGAACATATCTGATTTTATAGCCAAAAGAGCACTTTTATTAGCTGTTATATGTGTTTTCTTAGCTGGTTGGCTTTCAAATACTGTTTACAGCAATCTGACTGATCTGCAGTATGAAGCGCCTTTTACATTTACTTTTAAACTAGATGAATTAGATTCACCTTCTGATCATGTAAAAGAAGATCAAATTAGAGTTTACCAGGACAGGATAGAGATTGATTTAGAAGATGCAATGTGGGCTAGATTTACAGATACAAACAGCATGGACCCTTTATTTGATGCAGAAGCAAATACAATTGAGATAAAACCAGAAAAACCATCAGATATAAATGTTGGAGATATTATTTCTTACAGGCCAAGAGACATGGACAGCTTAATTGTTCATAGAGTGGTAGATATAGGAAATGACAATAAAGGATGGTATGCAGTTGCAAAAGGAGATAATGTTGAACAGCCTGATCCAGACAAAATAAGATTTGATCAGGTAAATGGTGTTTTGGTTGCTATTATTTATTAAAAAAATTTAAATAACCAGGCTTTTTCTTTACATCTGATGGATGAAGAAACTTTAAACAAATTAAAAAAAGCAGGCCAAATAGCAGCAGAAGCAAGAGACTTTGGAATTTCTTTGATTAAGAAAGGAAGTTCTTTGTTAGATGTTACTAAACAAGTTGAAGATAAGGTAATTAAATTAGGAGGGAATATGGCATTTCCTCCTCAGATCAGCTTGAATGACTGTGCAGCTCATTTCTATCCTGATGCTGATGATAAAACTATTTTTGAAGATCAAGTTTGTTCATTAGATGTTGGGGTTCATATAGATGGCTATATTGGTGGAGATACTGCCAGGACTGTTGATTTATCAGGAGAGAATGCTGAACTAGTTAAAGCTTCTCTTGAAGCACTTAATAATGCTTTAAAAATAGTTAAGCCTGGAATTAAAATATCTGAGATTGGTAAAGTTATTCAGGAAACGATTAGTGGCTATGGTTTTGCTCCTGTTAGAAATTTATCAGGCCATGGCTTGGATCAATTTAATATACACACAAAGCCATCTATCCCTAATTATGATAACGGAGATAATACAGAACTCCAAGAAGACCAATTGATAGCTATAGAACCTTTTGCTTCAAAAGGAGCTGGAATAATCTATGAATCTGGAAATGCAACTGTATTTCAATTAATAGGGAAAAAACCTGTAAGAAATATTTTTACAAGACAAATTCTAAAAGAATTGGAAAAATATAATGGATTACCATTCTGCAGAAGATGGCTGACAGAAAAATTCTCTCTGCCAAAAGTAAATTTTGCTTTAAGAGAATTGAAAAATCTGGAAATTTTAAGAGAATATCCTCCATTAGTTGACAGAAATCATGGCTTGATAAGCCAGGCAGAACATACACTGATTGTAAAAGACAAACTTATAATATTAACAAAAAAAGAATAAGATTATTCTTGTATCTGGTCTCTAAGAGCATATAAGAAAGGTATTGCTAATCCGCTTCCATTTCTTATCATATCAATGTACTCATTAGGGTTTCTTACAACACCCAAAGAGACAACAGCTTCTGCTGCTTTATCTTTTCCATCTCCTGACATGAATTGAGCTAAATGAGAAACAGCATGTTCTACATCTCCTTCCATTTCTTCTTCTGATTCTAAAGCATTTATGACTCTTTCAACCAGATATCTATTGCTTGGTTTTTTATTTTCTGCTTCATATTTCACTAATTTTAAAAAAGGCAGAACAGTTTCAGCATCTCCAATAGCTAATGCTCCTAAATAATGATCAACTACTTCTCCTTCATTTAATTCAAGTCCTAATTGTTCTTTTAAAATTCCAGCAGCTGATAATGCAAATCTGTTTCCGCCGTCTAATAAATAATCTGCTACTTCTTGGGCATGTTCCTTAGAACATCCTCCATGAAAACTAGAATATATTACTAGGGTTTTTCCTTCTTCTAAATCTTCTATAACATGATCAAGTGCTTGTAAACTATTTGGCATTTTAATTCCCCTCCTTAATAATACTATATAATGTATATGTTGTATATAAATCTTTCCATAATTTTTAAATATAAGCTTCTTTTACTGTTTATTATGATACTTGAAGCAAGAGTTAGGAAAGCAGAAAAATCTTCATTTGCTAGAATTGATGATAAAGAGATGACTATAAAACAAAGGCCAGGAGATAGTGATTATTCTAATGTTTATCATAGGCTAAGAGATGATGAAAGAATATTTATAATTCCAATTTCAAAAGGAGAATGCCATTTAATTGTTAATTTTAATAATGGTATGGAAGATTATTTTTTTCAGAGAATGTTTGGCAATGAACCCCCAAAAAGAAAAAAAATGAGTTTTTATCAGACCAGGATTGTAGCAGCTAAGAATGCTATAAAATATCAATACTAACTTTGCTTTGTTGCCTTGTTTTCATATCTTTAACAGTCAGCATTCCTGATTTGATTTCATTTTCTCCAATGAAAATTACTTTTTTTGCATTTATAGAATCAGCATAATTCATCTGGTTCTTTATGTTTCTTCCCTGTAGGTCATAATCAACAGAATATTTTTTTCTTAGCTTGTTTATTATTTTCAATGCTTCCTGCTTGTTTTCTTCTCCAATAATAACAATAAAATAATCAACACTGATATCTGGTTTTGGGAGTAAATCTTTTTCTTTTAATAATAAAGATATAGTAGAATATCCCATTCCAAAACCTGTTGCAGATGATTTAGCTCCTCCATATAATTCAACTAAATTATCATATCTTCCTCCGCCAGCCAATGCTCTGAATTTTTCTTCTTTATCATAGATTTCAAAAACAGTTCCTGTGTAATAAGCTAATCCTCTTGCAACAGAAATATCAAACTTGACAAATTTTCCGTCTAAAAAGTTGAAAACTTCTTTTAATTCATTATATCCTTCTTTTGCCAGTTTATTAAGCTTTAATTGTTCTACATCTTTCAATGTCTGGCATTTTAACAATCTCTTTATTTCTTTTGGATCTATTTTTAATAATTTCAATTCTTTTTCAAATTCTTCTGGTGTAATCTTCTTTACTTTATCTATTATTCTTATTAAATCATCCAGTTTATCTTCTTTTACTATTCCCAATAATAATCCCTGCAGTAATTTTCTGTTGTTTATTTTCACAAAGAAATCATCTTCTGTTAATCCTAAATCAGTTAAACAATTGATTGCTAAATTTATGATTTCAGCATCTGCATCTACTTTATCACAGCCAAACAACTCAACTGAAAGCTGGTAAAATTCTCTTAGTCTTCCTGCCTGCGGCCTTTCATATCTCCACATTCTTGAAAGCCCAAACCATTTTACAGGTTTTTGAATTGATTTCTGCTTTTCAACAAACATTCTTGTGATAGGAGGAGTTAACTCAGCCCTTAAACAGAACTGCTCATCACCTTTTTGCTCTAAAGTAAAGACTTGCTTTTTAATCTCTTCTCCTGACTTCTTTGTTATCAAAGCAAGCTCTTCAAAAGCAGGTGATTCAACTTCATTAAATCCATATCTGTTTGCTGTTTTTCTTAAAGAATTGAATACTCTGTTTCTTATTGATAGATCCTCTGGATAGAAATCAGTTGTTCCAGTTGGTTTTTGGAAATTCTCTTTTATCTCTTTAACAATCTGCTTTTGGACTTTTTCTGCTTCTGGGACTTCCATCTTGCCTCCAGCTCCTGTGATTAATCTTCTAACAGCATCTCTAACACATTCAGAAGAATTTGGATAGATTCCTCTATTTACAAGTTTTTTTATCTCTTCTACTAATCCTCTTGTCAGCCTAATTTGCATTGTTTCCATTACCATAGTAATTTAATTGTAATTAATTATATATAAATGTTTCGAAAAATCCTAGATTTCAGAAACTCAAAAATCTCTGATTTTTGTTGTTTTGTTTTTAAACTAAGATTCTGCCGCTTTTTCAAGCTCTTTTTTAATAAACTGCTCAATCTTAGTTGACATCTTCATTCCATGCAATTCACAATATTTTCTAAATCTTTTTAGTAAATTACTGTCAATAGTAAAATTTGCTCTTTCTTTGTAATTGATCTTTTTTAGCCTGTGAGTTCTGTCATATTCTTCTAGGGCATCAAATAACTCAGGATATTTTGCAATAGCTAAATCTACATTTTTCAATAATTTTTTACCTGATAACATTTTTTATCATCCTCTTGATTTTATTTATATCATTGATGTTTTTAGTAATAATATTTAATATAATCTCAGCTATTTTTTGAGGATCAAATCCTATTTCAAGTTCAGTAAAATAAATTATGATTATTACTGCAGCTGTTCTTTTATTTCCATCTTCAAATACATGGTCTAATAATATTGCTCTGACTAAATATGCTATTTGATCAATCCATGCTTTTGTTTTAATTGAAGATAATGCAAACTCTAAACTGCTTTTATTCATAACTATTCCTTTTGCAAATTTTTTGTTTATGTTTACAATCTCATTTATATAAAACATACATACTAATATGTATATTTAATATATAAATTTTTTGTTAGTTTAGTGTTCCTTTTGTGCTAGGAATGCTGTTTTTTGCAGATTTATCTATCTCGCATGCAGTTTTCATTGCTTTTCCAAAAGCCTTGAATATTGCTTCAATCTTGTGATGGTCTGATCTTCCTTCTGCTTTAATAACAATATTTGCTTCTAGATTTATTGCAAATGCCTGAAAAAAATCTTCTATCAAATCTGTATCTAAATCTCCGCAAAATCTTCTTTTAAATTCAGCTGCGTATTGAATATAAGGCCTTCCTCCAATATCTATTGCAACTGTTGCTAATGATTCATCCATTGGAAAGATGAAATAACTGCTTCTATTGATTCCTAACTTATTTCCTAAAGCAATTTTGAAGGCTTTGCCTAATACAATTCCAGTATCTTCAATCGTGTGATGCTGATCAACTTCTAAATCTCCTTCAATCTCTATTTTTAAGTCAATGTTTGCAAATTTTGCAAATGTCTCTAGCATATGTGTTAAGAATCCAATAGGACTCTTAACTTCATATCTTCCATCTCCATCAATATTCAATTCAATGTTTATCTCTGTTTCATTTGTTTTTCTTGATAATACTGTGTTTCTCATCCTATCTTCCATTGTCATAAGGTGTTATATTTCTGTAGACTTTAATTTCTTCTCCAATTACTGGTTGTTGCTTTTCATTTAGAAAACTACCCAACATTTCTACATATTTTGGGCTAGCTTTCTCAACTTCTAGCATTTCTATAATTTCACTTAATCCAACAAATGTTTTGTCCAGTCTAACTTTTTCAAGGGCTTTTTCATTGCCTTGGCTTTTTATTAATCTGTTTGCTGCATTAAGAGTAATAGGCATAACTAACTCATATACTCCATACATTATCGCAGCATAACAATTTTCTTTTCCGAATTCCATTTTATTCCTCCCTTAGCTGTTTTTTTATAGCTCCCGCTAAGTCAGAGCTTTTTAGGTTTAGTTCATTTATCGAAGAGAAAATAAGCCTGAATAGAGATTATTTTACTCTTAAAAGTTTTTTTAGTTTAGAATTTATTTATTGTAGGCAGCTGAAGCTACCCATGGAATTTTTCAAAAAGAATTAAAGAGATGCAGCTAATTAAAACCAAATTACGCGTTCCGACAATGAATACAATCATCTCTTGCCATTTTTATCGTGAATAATTATAATTGTTGGATGTTTATAAACGTTGTGTTTTTAGAATCATAGAAGTTATTAATTCATAGCAAATTCTACAGAATCTTCTAATGTTTCTTCTACTTCAAATATAATCATATCTGTAATAACATCAGGTATTGCTTCTTCTTTTAATTTAGGAGACTCTTCAGGAAACAATTTTTCATACATATTAAGATATCTAATTGTTTCTGTAATATCTTCTACTAAATGTTTTGCTCTTTCCATTATTTTATCTGCTCTTTTACCTGGCTTTAATCTGCCAATCTTTGCTGCTAATTTCTCGATTTCTTCGTATCTTGCAGAGATATAATGATCAATTGCATCTCTTGGATTTGAATTATTTTTCATATAAGAACATATGGCAATACTGTATTCTACTGAACTTACTATAGCTTCTTTTAATTCAGGAGATTCTTCAGAAAATAATTTATCATACATTTTAAAATATCTAATTGCTTCTGTAAGGTCTCTTACTAAATGTCTGGCTCTTTCCATTTTTTTCATTATTTCATTTGCATTTTTATCTGGCTTCAGGCTGTCAATCTCTGCTGTTAGATTCATTATTTCTCCGTATCTTGCAGAAACATAATGATCAATTGCATCTCTTTGATTTGAATTATATTTCCTATAAGAACATCTAGCAATACTATATTCCATTGGCCTCATTAAATCAAGCAAAGCCATTTTAATATTATTAAGTAATAGTTATATTTAAATCTTTTAAAAATAAGAACATTTAAACAATAATATTTTTTTATGCAGATCTCTAATATTTTATTCACTTTCACAAATAGCTCTAACCCCTGTTTCTATACTTTTAGGGTTATAGCCGCCTTCAAGAACATAGAGAGTTGGAATATTTTTTAACATATCTGCAACAAATCTATAGCTTTTTCCAGTCAGGTTAAAATTAACACCATTAACATCAGGCCCTTGTTTTTCATATTTAGATGTATCAAAACCAGCTGAAACAACAGCAGCATCTGGCTGCAGTCTGTTTATTAAAGGCACAACTTCCTGTTTTAAAAAGTCAATATATTCTTTATCATCAGTTCCAGCTGCCAGATTTCTGACAAAAACATTTGGTTCATCTTCCCAGGAATCACCTACACCAGGCCAGATATCCTCTTGATTGATGCTTATAAAAGAATAATTCTTAGGATTCTGCACCCATAAATCAGTTTTATCATAAAATTTAGAAGAAACGAACTCATGAGTTCCGTCTCCGTGATGAACATCAATATCTAAAATCAGCACTTTTTTACTTTTCTGAAGCATTGTATAAGCAGCTAGTGCCACATTATTAAAAACACAAAATCCTGAACTGGAATTATATTTTGCATGATGTCCAGGAGGCCTTAACAACAAGAAATAACTTTCTCTACTTTCTAAAACCTGTTCTGCAAATCTCTTTGACATGCCTAATGCATAAGCAGCAATATCATATGAACATCTGCTGACAACAGTATCATTATCAAGAAAAGCAGTTTCTCCTTCTTTTAATCCCTTGCATATGCTGCTTACAGAACCAGCATATCCGCTGTCATGAAATTTATGTGCAATCTTTCTAGCTTCTGTTAAGAATCTGCTTGTTTCAGGCTCTTCATAAATCCTTTCAAGGATATTAGATTCAGAAACAGCTTCGACTAATCTTTCCAGTCTTGCAGGACTTTCTGGACATTCATTCCCTGTCTTATGCAGGCAAAAAATAGGATCAGTTAATAGGTTTATCATATACATCCCTTATAATGCTAAATTTAAGTTCTTTATAAAGCTTATTGAATCGAAAGATTTAAATACTAGAACTTCATTCTTTATATAGTATAATAGTCACTATATAGTGGTTAAAAATGGGAGAATTTAATGCAATTTCAGATAATATTGGTAAGGAAGTTTTAGATAGATTAGGCTATAATTCTGATGTTGTTTCTAATTCAGACGAATTGCTTGATTTTGTATGGGAAAGAAAAGAAAGCCTTGAATCCATACTAGCAGAGCAGGATATTGCATTGCAGGATTTCACAGCATGGGTTTATGGATGCAGCCAGGAAAATGGAACAAAACAAGCAAACATTGAGATCTCAGAATATAATGTTAGAGACCATGATATAGCTTCATTGCAGACAGCTTTTGATGCAGAGGTTGTTGGCGGAGAAAAAGAGCAGACTGATTTAGATCCTATAAGATATGTAGCTGTAGATAATGAAACAGGAGAAATATTAGGATATATCTCATTTGCATTTTGTGATAAAAGTGAAGAAAATAGAATAGGAAAATTTGTTTACTTAGATGAACTTTATGTCAGACCAGAATACAGGAAAACTGATATTGGAACCAAACTGCATGATACAATGATTAATCATGCAAAAGCATGGTCAGATGAAGGATTTCACTGCATTCTTACAGACGCTTTTTCAGATGCTTACTCATTCTTTGACAGCTTAGGATATGCTGATATAGGAAACAGCTGGTCAAACGCATATGGGCATAAATTTTATGAAAGGATTAAATCCTTAGATGCACAAGGCCGCAGTATTCTGAGTGAAATATTACAGGAAGAAGACATGTCAGAAGAATATTCAGAAGCCTCAGGCTTCTAAATTCTTATTCTTATATTTGCAGTATTTAACAATAGGGCATTTATAGCACAAAGGTTTTCTTTTAATGCAGATAGTCTGGCCGTGAACAACAAATAATTCATTGACCATAAGCCAATGCTTCTTAGGAATCTTTTTCATCAAGTCAAACATTATCTTGTCAGGATTAGTTTCTTTTGTCCATCCTAATCTATTTGCAATAACTGCAACATGAGTATCAATAGGTATAGCATCCGGCTTGTTAAAAGCATAAACAACAACACATCCAGCAACCTTATAACCTACTCCAGGAAGTGTTAATAACTCTTCCATCTTTTCAGGAACTTTCCCTTTATATTTTTTCAGAATAATCTTTGCTGTTTCCAATATATATTTTGTTTTTTGATTGTAATAGACAGTCCTTTTTATTATCTTTTTAACAATATTTGGATTAGCATTTGCTAACTGTTTTAGTGTCTTGTATTTTTTGAACAATTCTTTTGTTACTGGAATCGTTGCTTTATCATTTGCTCTTGCACTTAAGATTGTAGAAATCAAGATCTTCCATGCAGGATATTTTCTGAACTGGCCTAGCATAGAAATACCCTGCTGTTTTGCCAAAATCCTAAGAATTTTATCTGCATGTTTCATAATAAATAAAAGAAAAAAATTTATCTTTTTGTCTTTTTCTTTTTAGTTTTGCTTCCGCATGGCATTGAATATCACCTCAATTATAATTAAAAGAATTAATATATAAATTTATCTAGAACTTTCCTTTGTTCCTTCCTCTTGATTCAACCTTTTCTAATCTAGAAATAACCTCTTTATATTGAGGATAACCTTGTTTGTAACCTTTCAAAGCAGCTTCAAAACATTTTTCCCAAATTTGATGATGCTTTGATTCTAAAGCCTGCCTTAATAAATGCAGATCAACTGCCTTGTCTTCAACTTTTGTTGAGAAAAAACTTAATCCAAAATCAATAAATTTGATCTCTTTTTCTAAAATCATGTTTGATGTTGTTAAATCACCATGAATAATATCATTTTGATGCAATATTCCTATTTTCTTTCCTATTTCCTCGCTTAATGCAACTGGATCTCTATAAAGAATATCCCTAATCTTATTGCCTTGGATCATATCCATCCTTAACTGCATTGCCTTGTCGCACATATCCATTAATCTAGGAGCAGGAAAATCAATTGCTTTTAATTTATCAAGAACCTTTGCTTCTCTTCTTGTTCTTGCTTTTCTTAATTTCTCATCTATTTCAGGCAGCCTGTAATTCTTCTTAACTCTATCTTTAACAATTGCAGTTCCATCCAGCAAAATTGTTGCTTCTGCTCCTTTGTCCAAGATTTTTTTTGCCATAATAAAAAGAATAAATTATTAGTTTAAAAAACTTATGCTGCTGTACGTTTTTCTGCTTCTTCTTCCTCTTTTTTCTGCTTTTTTTCTGTTGCGTCCTCTATCTTATCTACAAGAGTAGGATGTAATAGTGGTTGTCCTCTATGATCAGATGCATATTCTTGATTCATCCTCAAAATATCATTTAATCCTAATTTTTTCTTAAGCTTGATACGTTCATCTAAATGAGCTATTGCTTCATCTAAATTAAAATTTTCATGATATGCTCCTAAATATTCATAAACTTCTGGTTCAACTGAATATTTTATAATGCCCTTAACATGATCTTCTGTCAAATGGCCGCCAGCAGCTTTTTTTAAAAGAGATGCCACTCTTGGTTTCATTTGTTGGTCATACATTTGTTTAAATAACTCAAAACTTAATTTGTGCTTATGAGTCATGACAATCTTTCTTAATGCAGTTTCTGTTGCCATTCCGCATGCATCCATCAGCAGCTCTTCTTCATATTTATTTGCAGGATTTGCACTAAGAGCTGTTTTAGCATACTTAAGGCCAGTTTTTTTCATATTTTGTACAGCTTTTTCCTGAAGATCCTTGTCATCTTTATATTTTTTAAGATCAACTTCCTTGCCGTCCTCTGAAACTACTAGATCTTCAAATTCTTTATACATCTCTCTATTAGCCATATCCATTCTGTTAACTATCTTCTTTGCTGTTTCAGAATTATTTTTATACTTCTTTAAATCTTGTTCATATTTCTTTTCTTCTTCCATTATAATATCGATTGAAGAATTCATCTTTAAAAATTTTTTGTTTAAGCAGCTTGTCTTTGTACTTCACCAATAAAATAAGGCTTATCTTTTATTGCTCTTGTTTGGATTTCTCCGTATTCTTTGAAAGTCATCAATAATTCAGCCATATCCTGAGCAGAAAGCTCATTTGGATTGATTCTTCCTTCTGTTTTTGTATACTTTACAACATTTTCTCTATTTGGTTCATCCAAACATATCAGTGGAACATGTGATATTCTTTTTACAGTTCCTTCAGATGCTTTACTTACTTGTTTGTAATAATTATCAAATGTTAGATTCTTTCCTAATTCATCAAATAATTGTCTGACAAAACTTCTGTCAAATCCAACTAAATGAGTCATTATATCAGATTCAGTAAATATATCATTAAAATCTCCATAAAGCTGCTTGCCCAGAGTTGCAATACATCCAACTACTTTATTTTCTCCTCCTCTTCTTCCTTTATATTGACCTAATACATTTAGATCAACTTCTTTGCCGTCTTCTGAAAGCCAGTCCTGTTCTGCTCTTAGATAAGCTTCTCTTAATAATCTGTCACGCCCTCTGATTAATCTTTCTGCTTTTTCATTTGCTTTAAAGAAAGCTTTGATTCCTTTTTCATTAACTTCAACACTTGGAGCAGGCTCTAATTTTCTTTCTAATTTGTCTCCTACAGGCTGCTGTTCATCTTCTAATCTAGGAGAATCATCTTCTTCTGGTTGTTCAGGAGTTTGATCTTGATCTGGTGATTCTGGTTGATCAGGCTGCTGCTGATCAGGAGTTTGATTTTGGTCAGGTGTTTGTGGCTGCTGTGCTGGTGGTTGCTGCTGTCCAGGCTGTTGTTGCACTGGCTGCTGCTGAACAGGCGGCTGTGCTGGTGGTTGCTGCTGTCCAGGTTGTTGAGGATATCCTGGTTGAAGTGCTGGTTGCTGTTGCCCTGGAGGCATCTGTCCTTGCAGATAATTTATTAACTGGCCTATCTGATTTCTTAATTCTTCTCCTTGCCCTCTGATATCTCCTTCCATCTCTCCTAATTCTTCTTCTAGACGATGGAAACTATCTACAATAAATCTTCTGTCATCTTCTGTATATTTATCTGGACTATTTTCTAATTCATCTCTTATATAACCAAGTTCAGCCATGATTGCATTAAATTGATCATCATCCATCGGCTGTCCTGGCTGCGGCGCTTGAGGAGGTGTTGGCGGCTGATTTCCAGGAGGCTGAGGATTTGGATTTTGTGGTCCTTGATTTTGATAATTTTGTTCAATTGAATCTAATTTACTATAAATATCATTTAAAAGCGCGCCAATAGTTTGATTAACATCAAGAATTCTTTGTATATTTGGATCTTCTTGATCTGCATTTTTTTCTAATCTTTCAGCTATTTCATAAATTCTCTTAGCTTCTTGATAAACTTTATCAGACAATCCTTTTGCTTCATCAACAGATCTTTCAATTCTTCCTGCTGCATTGTCAGCTGCACTTTCAACTCTTTTAGCAGAATCTTCTACTTTAGTTGCAGCACTTCCAATATCTCCAGCTGCTTTTTTAAGAACTGTTTCTATTCCACTTACAGCTCCGCTTGCAGCAGTTCCTATATCTGAAGCCGCTTTACCAGCTGCACTGCCTATATAACCAGCTGCTTTACCAGCAGCAGTTCCTATATCACTTTCAGCACTACTAGCTGCTCCTTTAATCTTTCTATAAGCATTATCAGCTGCTGTGTCAATTGTACTTGCTGCTCCACCTGCAGCAGTCCCTATATCTGAAGCAGCTCTTCCTGCTGCATTACTTACTTTAGTAGCTGAAGAATCTATATCACTTGCAGCATTTCTAGCTGCTGAACCTATACTAATAAATGCTCTATATGCTGCACTTGAAATATCACTAGCAGCTTTACCGGCTGCACCACTAACCTTAGTAGCAGAAGTATCTATATCAGTAGCAGCTTTTTTAGCTGAACTATCAATTGTACTAGCTGCACCACTTGCAGCACTATTAATCTTTCTATATGCATCATTAGCAGCAGTTCCTATATCTGAAGCAGCTCTTCCTGCTGCATTACTAACCTTTGTAGCTGAAGTATCTATATCTGAAGCTGCTTTACCAGCTGCACTACCTATATCAGTTGAAGCTTGACCAGCAGCTGAACCAATTGTACTAGCTGCACCACTAGCAACATTTCCTATATCTGAAGCAGCACTTTTAGCTGCTGTATCAATATCACTAGCTGCACTATAAGCTGCAGTGCTTATATCAGCAGAAGCACTTCTAGCAGATGAATCAATATCACTAGCAGCCTGACTAGCTGCACTGCCTACTCTTCCTGCTGCATTACTTACTTTAGTAGCTGAAGAATCTATATCTGAAGCAGCACTTTTAGCTGCTGTATCAATATCACTTGCAGCACTATAAGCTGCAGTACTAATATCAGAAGCAGCATGCCTACCAGCAATACCTATATCAGAAGCAGCTTTACCAGCTGCACTGCTAACTTTAGTAGCAGATGTATCAATATCACTTGCAGCTTTTTTAGCTGAACTATCAATTGCACCAGCTGCACCACTAGCAGCACTATCAATCTTTCTATAAGCATCATTTACAGCAGTATCTATTGTATTAGCTGCATTACCTGATGCACTTCTAATATCTCTAACAGCTCCGCTTGCAGCAGAATCAATATCACCTGCAGCACTGCTAGCTGCTGAATCAATCTTTCTATAAGCATTATCAGCTGAGGTATCTATTTTACCAGCTGCGTTATTAGCAGATGTATCAATTGAACTAGCAGCACTACTTGCAGCAGTTCCTATATCACTTGATGCCTGACCAGCTACTCTATCAATTTTTAAATAAGCATCATTAACAGCAGTACCAATATCAATTACTGCTTGAGCTATTATTTGTCTTAATGCAGCATCATCATATTTACATTGACCATGTTGTGTTGGTTGGCCTGGTTGAGGAATATATGTATTTTGAATAAGTTGAACTATCTGGTCAGCTCTTTGTTGAACATAAGCCTTTATAGTGTCAATCACATTCTGATTGTTCACTCTTGGAGTGACTTTCCTTTTTCTTTTTGGAGTTGCTCTTTTTGGAACACCTATCTGAATATTAAAATTTCCTCCTTGTCCGAATGTTGGATCATTTTGAGCTCTATCAATTATATTTTCCATTAAGGTAACTAATCTTTGCTGTAAAGCAGGATCTTTTATATCTCCCTGATAATTTACATTTACAGGGCCTCCTGCTCCTGGGGTTCCTCCTGCAGCTTTTAATGCTTGATTTTCATCATAAAGCTCTCTTACCTGCTGTTCAGAAAAGCCCATCGCATCTGCAAACATCTTTACAACTTCATCTAACAATTGTTGATTTACAGAATTCTTAGCCCCTCTTCTTTTTGCCATTTTATTAGATCAAACCTTTATTTCTTTTTCTTTTTTGCCTTTTTTATAGCTTTTTTTGGTTTGTTTTTTGCTTCTATTGCTTTCTGTGCTTCATCAGGATCTTTGCCTTCTCTGATTGCACTTATTCTTGCCATGCCAATCTCTTTCATAAGCTGAAGATTATTTTTTGTTCTAATAAATGCAATAGTATCTTCAAGTATATAAGTTACATCTGTAGGTTTATTGTTGTAATATGTTGTTCTTAAAAAAGCTTTCTCTGAAGCATCTGTTTTCATCTTTCCTTGATATTGGCTAAGGCTCATTACTCTTAGTTCTGCAATCTTTCTCTTTATAAACTCTGCTTTAGCATATTTTTTCTGTAGATTTGTTATCCTTGTTTCATATGTCTTTTTCTCTCTATCATATTTTGATTGTAATCTTGTTTTTGCAGCTTCAAGAGTTTTAATCTGCCTGTTTAATCCAGGAACCTTTTTTGAACCTTCTCTTGCGTTTTTGTATTTTACATTAAAAGCCACAACTTGTTCTAATTTTTTAGCATAAGTTGGACCAACTTTGTTTTTGTCTTTAACAGAAACTTTCTGTGTTCCATTTTTTAAATAGCTAATAGCAATATCAGTTGTTTGGGCTTTTCTCTTATAAGTGTCAATTTGTCTTTGATAAGAATCATAATCTGACTGTACTGCTTTTTCTATTTCTTTATAAGAACCTTGAACTAAATTTTCTATAGTTACTTGAAGCCTTTTTGCTAAACTTTGAACTCTTTTACCTGTCATTTTTATCTTACCTCACTTAGCCTATCATTTAAATAGTATACAATAACATAGAAACTTATCCTTTATAAAGCTTTCGGTTTTTATTACTCAAAAGTAGTTATAAATCAGTTATTATGCACTGCTGCAGCTGACAGCCTGGTGCTCATATCCTGCACTTCTTCAAGCTGATTTATTACACCTTCTCTTAAAGTAGGATATCTTTCATAAGACCTTAATTGACCTATTTTATGATATATATCAGATAGTTTTCTATTGATCCAGAAGAAATATTCTAAATTTCCTCCCCCCATTGATCTTGTTGAATGTGAATACATTCTTGATCCTCTTGATGGAGAGCCTTCTAATTTTCCTTCGCCTCTTGCTTTGTTTAATAATTTATTTATTAATTCCCAAAGCTCATCAGGAAATACTTCTTTAAAAGCATCAATTCCTTTTTCAGCAACCTCATTTGGATCTATATCTTTCATTGCATTTAGTCTGGCTCTTAATTCATCTCTATCTTTTTGGTAGCCAACTATCTTATCTATCACAGGATAAAAATTTTCAGGAACTTTTTGTTTTAGTTCATCAACCTTTCCTTCTTCTGCTAAAGTGTCAATTTCCTTAGCAATATCTTTGATTGCAAATAATAATTCATGAGCCATTTCTGCATATTTTTCTCTTCCTTCGCTTCTCTCTTCAGAGCTATAAAGCTCATTTTTTAATGCATCAACCTGAGATTTTAAATCATTTGCTCTAAGTTCAGCAGCACCTGCTTTTCTTTCTAACTCAGCAATTCTTTCTTCGTATTCTGCTCCAGCTTCAGCCATTCTTTTTTCATATTCAGTTCCAGCTTCAGCTAGTGTATCTGCTCCCTCTCTAATTGCTTTGTCACGCTCTTTCTCAAGAGCACAACTCTTATTATAAAAACTTCTCATTAGTCTTCTAACAACTTGTAAACTTCTGCCTGATTCATTAGCTCTTGTTTCAGCAAGTTCTGCTCTAATTCTTGTCTTTTTAAGTTGTGTTCTGGCCTCTAATAATTTTTTAGCATAATCTTCTATTTCTTCAGCAGAAGCTTCACGATACCTGTCATTCTCCAAACTTTCATAAAAAGCCTTTCTAACAGTTTCTGTAAATTTTCTCTCTAAATCTTTAACCTTAGCTTCAGCAAGCCTTGCTCTTAGGTCTGTTGCTGAAAGTTTTTCATCAAGTGTTTTTATCTTTTCAGCAGCTTCTTTTTTAGTAGCATCTAAATCAGATTTATATCTAGCATCAGCAGCTTCAAGATCTAACTCTAGATTTAAAATATCATAAAGAGCTTCTCTTCTGGCATCAGCAAGTTCTCTCCCTACATCTTTGACTTTAGCTTCAGCAAGCCTTGCTCTTAGGTCTGTTGCTGAAAGTTTTTCATCAAGTGTTTTTATCTTTTCAGCAGCTTCTTTTTTAGTAGCATCTAAATCAGAATTATATTTAGATTTAGCAGCATCTAATTCTTCTTTATGTTTAATTCTAAGATTTTCTAGATTTATAAAACTCTTAACCTTTGTTTTATAATAATCTAAAACTGGCTGTCTATAACTATCTTTAGGAATATTTTTAATATCTTCTTCAATACTTTTTTCTAAGAATTTATCAAGATCTAACCCACTTTTTTTCTGTTTCTCAAGTAAAGATTTAGCATCTTTTTCATCAATATATCCTATAGTTTCTAATGCTGCAAAAACTCTATTATTTATTTCCATGTGTGCTCTATTTGCAGCTTCCAGAGCTTCAGCATGCTCTTTTCTCAATGCATCCAATTCTTCTTTATGCTTAGCTTTAAGATCTTCTAATTCTTCTTTATGTTTCTTCTTAGCATCTTCTAAATCAGAATCATACTTAGATTTAGCAGCATCCAATTCTTCTTTATGCTTAGCTTTAAGATCTTCTAATTCTTCTTTATGCTTCTTCTTAGCATCTTCTAAATCAGAATCATACTTAGATTTAGCAGCATCTAACTCTTCTTTATGCTTAGCTTTAAGATCTTCTTCTCTTTTATCATATTTAGTTTTAGCATCAGCTAAAGCATCTTCTAAATCAGAATCATACTTAGATTTAGCAGCATCTAACTCTTCTTTATGCTTAGCTTTAAGATCTTCTTCTTTTTTATCATATTTAGTTTTAGCATCAGCTAAAGCCTTTTCTAAATCAGATTTATATTTAGCTTCAGCAGCTTCTAAAGCGCCTTTTAATTCTATTCTATGTGCAGATTCTGCTTCTGTTAATGCAATAGAAATAACTGCAACCCTTCCTCGCAGAGCTTCTAAAGCACCACTCTGTTCTTTTCTAAGCTGCTCTATATATTGATCTTTAAGAGTTACCATGTTCTCTGCAGCAGCTAATCTTTCTTCGAGGTCTTTTTTCTCCCTTTTTATTGCTTCAACATCTTTTTCAGCAGCCTCTCTCTTAGCTGCTTCTTCATCAGCTCTTGCATTAGCTCCTTTGACCTTTAAACCTAAATCACGGAATCTTCCAGGAAGTCCGTTCCACATTTCATTAGTTATAATTGGCTTATCAACAAATACTGGATTTCCTTCTGCATCTTCACCAACTTTTTCTTTTCCCATAGCTACTTCTTCTCCAAGGCCTCTGTATATCTCTGCAGCTTTACTATCTATCATATCTATTTTTTCTACATGTATCCTTAAAGCATTAACTAATCCTTTTGCATTTTGTTGTAATTTTTTTATAAAATTAGCATCCCATATAATATTTCCATATTCATCAAAAGGGATTTCATCTATACCAAGTAAATCTTTTAATCTTTGAGCTTCCATGCTTCCTTTTAAACTAGCTCCTTCTTTCTGTCCTATATCAACAAGACTATCTACTACTTTTTTAATAGAAACCTGTTCGTAATCAAAATCATATGAATTTTGAAATATAAAACTGGATTTTGCTTCTCTTTTTTTATTTTCAAAATCTACTCTAATATATTCTAATTCTTTTGATGGAAGATAATCCAATAAGCTCATAAAATGAGCTGTAGACAATTCATATGTTAATTCCTCAGTAGTATATTCTAAAGCAAGTTCTTTTAAATTTTTTCCTCTCCACTCAAATACTTCTGGTTTTTCAGGCTCTGGTTCTTTTGCTGGAGTCTCACCCCATGTTTGAGCTACTGGTTCTTTCTTTTTCTTGCCAGGACGTCCCTTCTCCCCCTCTCTCATCTTTGCTTCTGTTATCGCTGCATTAAGCCTTTTTTCAAAAGTGTTGACTGAACTTTCTCCCTGCATTTTAAAAAGTTTTCCTCTGAATGCAACAGGTTTTTGAGTTTCTCTTTCCATTATTGTGACAAGCTCATCAACCCCTCCTCTGTTTAATGCAGCAACATAAGTTGAATTTTTTAATATTCTTCCAAAGAATTCTTGCATAGCTTCTCTGAATTTTACTTCATCTTTTTTAAGCTCTTTCAGTCTTTCTGAGCTTTCCAAAGCATTGTTAATCTTTGCTTCTGCTATTCTTGCTCTGTTCTCAAATTCTCCTGCTCTTCTTTCAAGCTCAGATACTCTTTCTGAAGTTGATACTTCACCTGCTCTAAAATCTCTATTTTCAGCTTTTAAAGAAGTATTTTCTGTTTCTAATTCTTTTACTCTAGTACTAAGACTTGCAATTTGATCTCTATAAGGTTGAAGTGGATTATTAGGAGAGAATGCTTCAAGTCCTGCTGGAGCTGCTGCTGGTTGTTGTGATTGAGGAACAGGAGCAGCAGGTACAGGTTGAGGAAATGGAGCAGCAGGAGGCTGTACAGCAGGAAAAGGATACTGCTGAGGAACAGGAGCAGCAGGTGCTTGAGATCTTGCTGCAGGAGGAGCAGGTGCTGCAGGCTCTTCTTCATCTTCAAATAAAAAATCAGGAGGATTTGCTTCAATATCGTTGATAATATCATCAACATTTTCTCCTGCACTTAATCTAGAACTACAATGTTCAAATAATTTTTCTACTATATCTGGCTCGTACTTTGCTAATAGCTTACTTCTAAAATCTGTTTCTCCTGGAAGAAGCTCACGGCCCATACTGCCGCCTCTTCTCTTCTTCTTTTTAGGAATACGTCTTGCCATTTTCTCAAATGATGTTTAACTCCCCAACTATATAGACTAAGAATTAAGTTTTATTTAAACTTTATGGACTTTTGTAACCAATCTGTGACAAGTTCAATGTCTTTTGCATTAACGCCATTAACTTCTAATGTTGCAAATTCAATGATATCTTTATATTTTCTTAATATTTTTTCAATTGGGACATTGCCTTCTCCGATGTGCAGATGAGAATCTTCATAACCATCTCCCCTTTCATCATTATCTGCAACATGGACAATTCTGATATCTAATTCTTCTATTAATCTTGAAATATAATCAACAGGATCATAATTCATTGCTCTTGCTGTAATCATTGCATGGCCTATATCTAAAAGCATTTTCTTTCCTGTTTCTTTTTTTAATCTTTTATAATCCTCAACAGAATGTACTGGAAACACATATCTTTCTTGATATGCAAAAACAGGAACAACTTCTAAATGAAATCTTTCATCATCATATCTCCTCATCAATTTTTCAAGATTATCAAGGCTGCATTCTTCTGCTCTTTCCGCAATATATCCAGGATGAAAAACAACATATTTGCATTCTGGAATTTCATCAGCAGCCTTCATTGCTTTACTAATTGCAGGAGGATTATAAACTGATCTGTATAATCTATTCATAAAATTAACTTCTTGAGTAAGTATTGCTCCATGAATTCCAGCAATCCTATCTTTAATAGAGTCATATACTTTTAAATCAGTTGCAGGTCTAACAGCAGCTTCAAAATAATCTACATTTAGCTTAGAAACTTCTTCTACATTGTCTGGAAATACTCTTATTCCAATTTTTACCATAATTTCTGCAAAATTTGACTTTTTTAAAAAGCTTTTGACTTATATGTCACACATGGTTGTGACTTTTTTGTCGCACTAACATCTAATCTATTATCAATTTGTTTAAATATCTCTAAAACTTATATATCCCATAGTGACAGAAATGTCATAATTATATTAAAAAAGGTGATACTAAAAATGGCAAAGAAAAAAAAGCAAGAATCAAAGAAAGAAGAAGCCCCGCCAGTTCAAGGAGCTCCGCCAAAGATTCCTAAAGAAGTGCAGGAAAAATTAAAGCAGATTAAAGCTAAATTAGATAAATTCTCAAAAAAAGTTATTGAAAAATTTGACAAATATATAATGGGAGTCTCATTGCTGCCTCCTCCAAAACCAAAAGAAGGAGAAAAGGCAGATAAGAACAGGATTGATGTATTGGTTCTGATTGATGATACAGAACCTACTAAGATGACTAAAGGAGAGTTGAGGGAAAAATTAAGCAAAATCATTGATGAGATTGCTAAAGAAACGGACCCTAATATAAAACAGGATACTGTCCTATTGTCAGAAGTCTGGCAAAGCTGCTATGATGGAAAATATGATTTATTAAGATTAATAGCATTAGGCGCTCCAATATATGATGGAGGAATGCTTGGAACAATCAAACTTGCAGAAGTCCATAAATCTATGGTTCTAAAGAAATTTGAAAAATATATTGTCAGTTATGTTTTAGCAGGTTCTGTTGTGCAGGGAAAACCAAATCCAAATGATATTGATGTATATATGGTTATAGATGACACTGATGTCAAGAAGATGACTAGAGCTGAGCTTAAAGACAAGCTTAGAGCAATAATTATAGGAATGGGAATTGAAGCAGGAGAAATAACAGGAGTAAAAGGAAAACTCCATGTACAAGTTTACATCTTGACTGATTTCTGGGATTCATTAAAAGAAGCAAATCCAGTTATCCTTACTTTCCTAAGAGATGGAGTTCCATTCCATGACAGAGGAATCTTCATGGCTTGGAAGCAATTGTTAAGAATGGGAAAGATCAAGCCTTCCTCAGAAGCAATTGATATGTTTATGGGGTCTGGAGAGCAGATGATTACTAGAGTCAGAAATAAGATAAAAGATATAGGGATGGAGGATATTTATTATGCAATATTGACACCTTCACAGGCAGCTATAATGTTGTATGGATTTCCTCCACCAACACCAAGAGAAACTCCTTTAGTATTGAGTGATATCTTTGTCAAAAAAGAAAAGATAATGGAGAAAAAATTTGTAGATATCCTGCAGAATACATTTGATGTCAGAAAATCAATTGAATATGGAGAGAAAAAAGAATTGACAGGAAAAGAGCTTGATGAATTGTTAAGCAATGCAGAAAAATATCTAAAGAGGATAAAGAGATTATTCACACAGATTGAGCATATGAAAGAAGAAGAATCAATTGTCCATATATATGATTCTATAATAACTGTAATAAGAGATGTCTTAAGATTTGAGGGAATTGATAAATTCAACGACACTAATGTTGTTACAATGTTCAAAGATGCGTTAGTTGATCTAGGAAAGATTCCTGATAAATATCTAAGAATGCTTGAAGACATTGTTAAAGCTAAGAAAGACTATGATGCTAAGAAACTGACAAAACATGAAGTTGAAAAAGTAAGAAAAGATTCAGGCCAGTTCATAAGATTCATGGTTGAATATCTACAGAGGAAGAGGGGTAGAGAACTAGAAAAGACAAAGATAAGAGTAAAACATGGAGAAACAATTGGAGAGATCATAATGCTTGGTAAAGAAGCATTTATCATCCATGATATTGATGCAGAAGAGAAAACATTGTCAAAAGCTCCAATCAAGCCGGATGGAAGTTTAGGAACACCAAAAACAACTACATTGAAAGAGATGGAGGAAGCTTTGGCAAAAACAGACATTCCGCCAAGAGTATTCATCAAGCAGCCAATCTTTGATGACTTGAAAAATATTTTTGGAAAAGATGTAGAAGTACTTATTACTTATTAATTTTTTTTCTTTTTTTAAAACTTTCTAGAACCTCTTACTTTTTTAATATATTTTATCTCTGCTTCTACTGTTAAGTCTATTAATCCTCTGAAAAATTTCTCTATAAATTCAGGGCTTACATATCTTTGATTAGAATCACTTGATCCTATTAATCTTCTATAGGTTCTTATATGCCATCTAGGCTGTATCAATTCATATCTTCTTGCAATCTTGACTGCTTTTCTTATTACTTTTCTTTCTCTCCTAGGAAAAATTAATGAGTCTTTAATCTCTTCATATGTCTTTAGTCCCACAATTCCTGGATTATTATCTATCTTTGACTGGGCTACTTCTCTTCCAATTCCATCTATCCTTTCTTGATACATAAGGATATTTCTTGCATCGCATCTTGCTGTTTCTCCATATAAAGATTTATCTTCACCATCTATACAGAGACTCATGACCATATTAATATAGAAATCCATTATTTTTTCCCCCATATTTAATGGGAAAGTCTTGACATCTAACTGAGGAATTTCTCTTTTCATTTTTGGCTTGACTAGCTGATCTTTTCTGAATCCTATTGGATACTGATCAAGAAATTCATATCTTCCAAACTCAGAATCCATGTCCTGCTCTTTTTTTAGGCGATACTCCAGCCATGAATAACCATCAGAAAATTCATCTATAAACACTCCTTTGTTTAAAGGAAATCTAGACCTGTCTTTAAGTCCGCTGATAATCTGTTCTGTTAACTGGTCTAATCTTACTCTCAAATCCTGTAAATTGATTGCCATAAGGAACCACTATCTTTTAGTTTTATAAAAAACTTCTATTTTTATTTATTTCTCCTGCTCCTTTGATAATTTGTTGGATTAGAAAAATTTTTATAAATAGTTAATATAAAATCTAAAAAAGAGGTATTATAATGAAAAGTATATTCACAATAAAAGATTTCAATGTAAAAAACAAAAGAGTTCTTGTAAGAGTTGATTTTAATGTTCCTTTGGATAAAAAAGGAAACATTACAGATGACAAAAGAATCAAAGCAGCATTGCCTACAATAAATTATCTTATAAAAAACAAAGCAATGGTTATTCTTATGTCTCATTTAGGAAGACCAAAAGGAGAGATAACAAACCAGTTAAAGATGGACAAGGTTGCAGAGAGGCTTGAAAAACTTCTTAAGAAAAAAGTCTACAAACTAGATGACTGTATTGGACAAGATGTTGAAGATTTTATTGACAAAATGGTTGACAAAGAAGTTGTTCTCCTGGAAAATTTAAGATTCTATAAAGAAGAAAAAGAAAATGATTTAGAATTTGCAAATTCATTGGCAGACTTGGCAGATTTATACATAAATGATGCATTTGGAACATGCCACAGAGCACATGCTTCTGTTGAAGGAATTACAAAATATATTCCAGCAGCAGCTGGTTTCTTGCTGCAAAAAGAGATAGAAATAATGGGCAGTGCTTTAACAAAACCAAAAAAACCATTCATTGCAATAATGGGTGGTGTAAAAGTTTCAGATAAGATCAATGCAATAAACAACCTTCTGAAAAAAGTAGATAAATTATTGATAGGAGGAGCAATGATGTTTACTTTCCTGAAAAGCAAGGGTATAAAAACAGGAAAAAGTTTAGTTGAAGAAGATAAATTAAGCTTAGCAAAAAACTTATTGAAAAAAGCTAAAGGAAAATTAGTTCTTCCAGTTGATACAATAGCTGCAGCTAAAATAGATAAAAAAGCAGAATCAAGAACAGTAGATATAGATAATATTCCTAAAAATATGATTGGAGTAGATATCGGCCCGAAAACAGTAAAGCTTTACAAAAAAATAATCTCAAAAGCAAAAACAATTATCTGGAACGGCCCGATGGGAGTTTTCGAAATCTCTAAATTTGCAAAAGGAACAAGTGAGATTGCAAAAATTCTGGCAAGACCAAAAGCAATTACAATTGTAGGTGGAGGAGATTCTGCTGCTGCAATTGAAAAATTAAAATTAGAGAAGAAATTAACTCATGTTTCTACAGGCGGCGGAGCTTCTTTGGAATTCTTAGAAGGAAAAAAACTTCCTGCAATCCAGGCATTAGAGAAAAATTATAAGAGATTCAAATAATTTTTACTTAATCTTTTTTTTATTCTTGTTATTACTTCCAAATAACAAAATAAACAAAACATTTATAAATAACCAAGGTTATATAAATGAAGTTGGGGGTAATTTGAGGCTAGATTAAATGGTTAGAGCAAATAATGCAACATTAGACAGCAAAGTCGGTTCTTTTTTTAGACGTTTACTAGTAGCAGGAACTATCACATTAGCTGCTCTCTTTGGATCAAATTGTACACCTGCAGGACAGGCTCAATATTCAAACTGGCCAAGACCAAAATCATTTGAATCAGCACCAGAAAAACATTATGACAGGCATATAGATGATAATAAAAATTCTGAATTATATAACCTTTTAAGATTTGACAGCAGTTGTGAATCTTCAAGTTATCCAATTAATAAAATACAGAAAGTTCTTAAGCTTAAAAAATCATGTGGAGCATCAAATCACTCATCAAATTGTATAACAGCTTCTATGCATGGATTAGGAGATGCTCCAGATAAATCTATTTTAGTGACTCTTAGAGATAGAAGATTAGAATATGTTATTGAAGGAGATGATAAATCTTTCTTAGAGATTACTTATGATCCAGGCAAGGGTTTTGGAGCAGAATATGATGAAAGAGGCAAAATAACAGTTTTAGGACCAAGATTAAGATTAAGACATTATAGAGTTAAGAATGGCAAAGTAGTCACTCCTGTGCCAAAAGGAGGTTCTAACTCCAGTGAAAAACCAATTATAGAATATATAAGAGGAGATAGAATGATCACAGATTGGAGAACTATAGAAAATCTTCATTATTTCTTAAAAACAAATTTTGGGGCATCCATATTGACAGAAGAAGAAATTGCTGAAGTAGAATATTTCTCAAATGGTCCAGAAAGATTAAAAGCGCGTATTGAAAATATAACAGGAAAAATATCTGTTAAAGTTAAGAAAGGCGAATATGAACGTAAAGAAAAACCTCTTCTTGTAAAATCTGCTTTATTGCTTGAATATGCAGAACTATACAGAAAAATAAATAAACGTGCAAGCACATCTGAAAGAGAAATACAAAAAATATCAAAAATAAATGAAGCATTAAGAGATAAATATTATTCTTTATTAGATGAATATAGAAACAAAGGATGGGAAACAGATCCTAATGCAAAATTAGATAAACGTGAACAAATTAATAGATATTTGCAAGAGCAGGCAATTTTGCGAAACCTTGAAAAAGTAAAAGAATATATAGGTATATTTGAATAAAAATGAAACTAATAAAAACACTTACTGATGCACTTTCAGCTGCTTACAAGAGCACTGCTCTAAAGGTAGGAGGGATTCTCCTTGCAGGTTCAATATTCAGCGGTTGTCTTAAAGAATATTTTACAGGATATTGCCCTCCAAAAGCATGGCAAACTCAAATATCATTAAGTGAAGACAGTTTTGGTATAAGAGGCCAGGGAAATTTTAATGGAACTAATTCTTCTATAGATGCAGATATAACTCATAATACAAATGAGACAGTTATTGAACCAACAGGAAGCAGTGTTGAAGAATCTGAAACAGTTCTTGATGTTAATATTAAGCCAAAGAATGACGGAAGTCTTTCAATCAGGCCAGTAATAGCAACTAGCGGACTGACAGTTACATCATCTGCAGGGCAGATGGAATCTGATCTAGAATCAACATTATTATCAGCTGATTTATTATGGCGATTTGGAGCTACTAATAGAGTTCTAGCAAGATTATATGGAAAAGATTCAACAGAAAAGATGCCTATAGTTGGTGATACTGAAACAACACAAAGAGGAATATATATTGAATCATCATTAGGGATGTTCTTGCCTTTATTGTCATATGAAACTAATAAAATAAGTTTAGGCGGAAGTACAGTAGATGCAAAAGAACTTCAAGCAGGTACATCATTATGGATGAATGCTGGAGAAAATATAATGGGCTCAGTTGGAGCATATGCTGTTTTTACTGATGATGGCACAGAAAAAGAAACAAAAGTTGTAGTGCCTGCAAGTTTAGAACTGAAATATGGAAAAGGAGTTCTTGGTTTTGATGGAACCTTTGACGGAACTTTAACAAGTTTAGGAGTTCACGGCTGTTTTGGAGGAGATGACTTATCTAAAAATGTGCGGGAATTTAGCAGGTTCATAAATAGATTGCAGTCATTAAATTATCTTGAAAGAGGAGTTCCAGCTTCATTAATTAAGAATAGAAGATTTGATTTAAGCAGAGACTTAGAAAGAAACCTTGACACTAGATTATTTTATTTTGTTGGAGCAAGACAGGAGCAGGATATGGACGGCAACATTGTAGTAAAGCCTTATGCTTATATTGGAGTGCCTTTTTCTACAAAAGGCGGTAAAAAAGTCAATATAGGAGCAACTTATGGTCCTTTTGCAGTTGTATTTGCAGAAGATATTGTTAGAAGTCAAGGCGGAGTAATAGGAAATATCCAATTAAATGATTCATCACATCTTTATATTGCTGTTCAGCGTTATAATTTTGAAAATAGAAGAGATACAACTAGATATGATTTAGGATTATTGATTCCATTGAAATAATCACAACAATTTTATATTCAAAATATATAATAAAAAGAGGGGTGCGGGTAATATGAAAATTAAAAATTTAGTTATATTAGGGTGTATATTATTTTTATTAAATATTTCTCTAGTTCTTGCTATTGCTCCATTTATTGAATTTACTGTAGATTCAACAAGTGTTGCATCAGAAGTTCAATTAAGAGCAAAAGCAGTTGATGCATCACCAACAAACCGTGGAATCTCATGGATAAGATTTTATTATGATAATGGCACTTTGATAGAAGAAAAGAACTGTGGAAATCTTCCATCCTGTAAATTTATTACAAATGTTACTCAAACATCAGCAGGAAATTATACCTTTTATGCTAGAGCATGGAATAGGGCAGATCAAAAAACAACCTCAAGTCCAGTAACTGTTTGGTTTAGCGGAAAAACACATTCAACATGTTCATTGACATTCAGCCCAGCTTCTCCCCAAACATATGGAACACCTGTAAATGCATCATGTTCATGTGATAATCCAGAAGCTTCTGCTGTTTTAACTAGAAATGGAGCAGATGTAACTGCTTCAGAAAATAACCAGCTTGTTGTTTTAGGAGCAGGGCCTCATAATTATAACTGCAGTGTCATTGAAACTCCAAATTATTCCTCAGCTGAAAACTTATCAACATATGATATCAATCAAGCTCCAACTGTTTTGAATTTAACTGCCTTGCCTTCTTGGACAGAGAGTGTAGGAGTACAAACAACTGTTTCATGTATTGCAGACAATTCAGAGGTTGCTGTATCATTATTTAGAGATGGATCTCCTGTTGCTTCAAATCCTGATGTTCAAACATTAGCTAATGGAACTTACGTTTATACATGCAATGCAACTGCTTCACAAAATTATTCAGCACCAGCACAGCAGCAAAATACTTTGACAATCAATACATTACCTCCTGTTAATGTTGTATGGAATAGTCCAGTACTAAATATGGGAAGCACTTTCTCAGGAACAATAGAAACAGATTTTGAAAATATAACTTCAGCAGGTGCAAACACTAATGTTAATATTGCATGCACTTCAGGAGACTGCAGCACATTTACAAACAATTGGATAAATGGAACAAATATGGCTGACGCTGAAACACAACAAGTTGATTTTATCTGCAACAACTCAGTTGTTGGAAACTATTCAGCTTTATTTGATGTTACTTCAGACGAATTCCCTGCAGGAGACCAGATTAATGTTAGCTGTGAAATAATTCCAGTGCCACCTGTTCTTATTCAATGGAATCAGGCTGTTTTAGATTTAGGTTCAGGAGAACAAGGTGCAGGAGCTTTAACAGGCTCAGAAAATATAACAGCATCAGGAGATGATCATACTAATGTTAATGTTGCATGTACAGGAGATTGTACAGAAATAACTAATGACTGGACAAACGGATCTAGTATGTTTGAAGATGAAAGCCTTGCAGTCACATTTACATGTTCAGATACTGCAGTCGGCGCTTATTCAGCTGTATTTGATGTTGTTTCTGATGAAGATACAACTCCAAATCAAATAACAGTTAATTGTGATATAACTATTCCAATTGCTTCAACTGGAAATGTTTTGCTAAATGAATTCCTGGCTGATGGAACCATTCCAACAACAGAAGATGATGAGTTTATTGAAATTTATAATAATGATTCAGTAATAATTGATTTAGATGGATGGAATATAGGAGATACATCCTCAAACTATACAATACCATCAGGAACTTTGCTTAATCCAGGAAGCTTCTTTGCAGTTAATAAAAGTGTTTCAAGTATTGCTTTAAGTAATAGTGGAGATACAATAAATGTATATGATAGTCTTGGAGCATTGATTGATACTTATACATATACTGCATCTGCTGAAGGCATTTCCTCTGGATTATATCCAGATGGTGTAATCAATACTTGGCAGGATATGTTAAAACCAACACCAGGAGCTTCAAATCTTCCTTTAGTTAATGTTTTATGGAATCAAGCTGTTTTAGATCTAGGCACTGGAGACCAAGGAGCAGGAGCTTTAACAGGCACTGCTGATATAATATCAATGAATGCAAACACTAATGTTAATGTTGCATGTACAGGAGACTGTACAGAAATAACACATAACTGGACAAATGGAACAAATATGGCTGATGCAGAAACGCAAACAGTTGGATTTAGCTGTGATGATACAACTGTTGGAGTTTATTCAGCTGTGTTTGATGTAGTTTCTGATGAATTTCCAACAGGAGATCAGATTACATTAAGCTGTGAAATACTTTTAGTTCCTGTTTATGGTGTTACATTAACAGATCCATCAGATTTGACAGTAGATGATTCAACAAATGCTGTTTATACAATAACTATTACAAATACTGGAAATCAAGCTGATGTTTTTGATTTAGCTCGTAATAATATTGATGGAGCAGCAACAGCTGATCTTAATCAATCAACAGTAAGTTTAGCAGCAGGAGCAAGCGCTGACATTACTTTAACTGTTGCAGATTCAACATCAGGAACATATGCTGTAAATGTAACCGCAGCTTCACAGACAGACATAACAGTAGCTGATGAAATCCAGACAATAACAACTGTAACAACAGGCCCTGTTTATGGAGTTAGTGTAGCTAATTTAGATTTAAATCAAGAAGTAACAAATACTCAAACAGCTGTTTATAGTATTCAGATTACAAATGCAGGAAACCAAGTTGATAGTTTTGATTTAATTGTTAACAATTTAGATAATGCAGATACAGCTTCAATTAGTCCTATTTTAGTTACTAATATAAATCCAGGAGCAACAGCAAATGTTCTATTATCTGTTGCAGATTCAACACCGGGATTATATACAGTAACTGTGACTGCTGTTTCTCAGACAGATTCAAATGCTAATGATACAACCGCTGATATACAAACAAATATTGTGCAGGCTGTTGGAAGCATGAGCGGAACTGTTTCAGACGGCACTAATAATATTTATAATGCAAAGGTTGAACTTAGACAAGGAGCTTCTGTTATAGCTTCAACAAACACAGATGCTAATGGAGACTATTCATTTTCAAACGTGGATGTGGGGACTTATGATGTTGCTGTAATAAAATCAGGATTTAATGATGATGTGCAGTCAGTTACATTAAATGATATTTCAAATACTGTTCATGATGTAATTTTAACACCAGCATCCTTTGCAGGAACAATAACTGGTACCATACTTGATGGAACAGATGGAGTTACAACTGTTTCAGGAGCAACTGTAACAATAACAAGATCAGATACAGCACAGGTTGTTCAGATAGCAGCTTCAGATGGTTCAGGAGATTATGTTTTCTTAGGATTACAACCAACTGTTGGATTCACTTATAATTTAGATGTTAATGTTCCTTATAGTGGATATACGCAGGCATTTCCTCCAATAGGATTATCATTAACATCAGGACAGACAAGAACAGGAGAAAATATTTATTTAATATCATGAGATCAAAACTATTAGTGCCAATTTTTGTAATGATTTTTTTAGCTGCAGCTGTGAATGCATTTGTAATCTCAGGAACAGTCACTGATACAAACACAAATCCAATAGATGGAGCTTTAATTGAAATATTAGATACTGCTGGAGCTTTATTCAATAGCACAACAACTAATGCTACTGGAGATTATAGCGTAGAAGCTGGCGGCCCGATATTAAGAACAGTAAAAGCTTCTGCAGCAGGTTATGACCCTCAGTCAACACCTCTATTTGTAAGTGCAGATACAGTAGTTAATTTTGCATTAGGGCCAATACAATCAGTTGTTTTATCAGGTTATGTTATAGACAATGCTTCAAGTCCTCTAAACAATGTTGATATTATTGTGAAACAAGGAGGAGCTACATTTACCCAGACAGTTACAAACTCAGCTGGATTCTACAGTGTAAACATTATTGATGGAGACAGCTATGATATAACTGCTTCATTAGTCAGTTATGATTCTATTACAAGTCCAATTACTATAAGTGGGGATACAGAACTAAACTTTACATTGACGCAAACTATAACATGCGTTGATAATGATGGGGATGGATATGGAGATGGATGTTCAGCAGGACCTGATTTTAATGACAATGATTCAGACCAATATCCAGGAGCGCCATGCTCAAGAACCTGCTACTCTGGTTCAACATATGACACAAGCGGAAATTGTATTGGAGGTACATATACCTGCAGCGGAAGTTCATGTTTCCCTGCAGGAACTAAGATCTTAATGGAAAATGGGGATGAAAAGAATATTGAAGATGTTAAAGTAGGAGACAAAGTGTTGGGATTTGATGGAAATGAAAAAGATGCTGTTGAGGTTCTTGAATTAGAGTCTCCTGTAAGAGATCACCTGTATTCACTTAATTTTGAAGATGAAAGCAGATTAGAACTGACAAGGGAACATCCATTATACACAGAGCAAGGATGGAAATCACTTTCACCAGAGGAGACAGCTGTAGAAAATTCAGAATTAAAAGTTCAGGAACTAAAAATAGGAGATAAAGTCTTGAACAGTGAAGGAGAATATGTTGAAATAATAAGCATTAGTTTTGTTGAAAAAGAAATTCAGACATATAACCTGAAAAGAGTTTCAGAATATAATAATTTCTTTGCAAATGGTTATCTTGCACATAATAAAGGAGGAGGAAGCAGCTATTCTGGAACAGATTATGAAATGGATTTAGATGAAGGAGAAACTATCACAAAAGATCTTAAAAGAAGAGATACTGTTGCATTTGAATTTGAAGGAGATGATCATGAGGTTTATATTAATTATGTATATGCTTCAAGTGTTTCAGTTACAGTTTCAAGCGATCCTGTTACAGAAACAATAGCGCTTTACCAGACAAAAGGATTTAATTTTAATAATAATTTGGCAAATGATTTTTTTATTAAAGTAAACAGCATTTCAGATGGAATAGCAGAAATTGAATTTAGATTAGCAGAGCCATTAGACATTCCTATTTTGCCTCCTGCTGCAACAATTCCAGAACCAGAAGAGCCAGAAGTAGATGTTCCAAGACAATCCGGAAATCCAATAAAAATCATTGTAGAAGATGAAGATGTAATAATCGAAGAAGATGAAGAAGATGAGGAAGAATCCTTCTTTGCTGGAATAGGAAATTTTTTCAAAGGCATTCTATACCTAAAATATATTTTAGCAGGAATATTAATATTAGCAGTATTAATCTTAGTTATAAGTCTTATAACCAGAATAAAAACAGTTAAGAAGGCTGCTGCAGTAAGCAGTAAAAAAGAAGAACTTGCTAAAAGACTTCGAGAATTAGAATCCCAGATCAAGGATTTGAAAAAAGCAATTTAGCTTCTATATTTGTTGTTTCTTTAATTTTATTTTTAACTTCTTTTCCCTCTTCATCAATATTAATATTTTCTACATCCTCTTCTGTTTTAATTATATCTTTTTTAATTTTCTCTACCATTTGTGTATGGTGCTCAAGCTTATATTGTGCTTCATCAATCAAAGGCATTATCCTGCTTGATTTAAGCTTATCATAATTTGTTCTTTCTTTTCCTTTTAATTTATCATAATCTGAAAAAATCTGTCTTAACTGCTCTTTTGTTGTTTGATCTATCTTTTCCAAGGCCTTTTCTCTTTTTTTGTCCCTTAAATCAATAGAATTTGATAAGATGCTTTTTTTCATGCCTTGAAGTATTGAGATTATCTCTAAATTTCTGTCTTCTAACAATGTTTTGTCTGGATTATCAACATATTTTCCTATTAAAACATCATTCTCCAATGTTATTCTTTGGAATTTTTTTAATCCTGGAATCAAAGAAGAAAATAATTCTTTGATTTGGTTTTTTATATTATGTATTCTGCTTTTTATTTCATCATGTTCCTGCTTTAATTCATTAAAAGAAACATATTCATCGCTGTTCTTAAGATTGATTAATTTAGTTTCAGCTTCTTGCTTGAGTTTTTGGCTTTTATTTAATCGTTCTTTTGCATCAATTAAGTTTTGTTTTAATCTTTCTTTTCTATTTACTGATTGGATTAGTCCTTTGATTTTTGCTTTAGTTTCTTCTATCTTAGCTATATTGTTTTTCTCAATATTTGTTTTAATTGTTTGGTTAATCTTGCTGATATCTTTTATATTATTGGCAACCTTTTCAACATTATTTGCAAAAAGATGCTGCACAGCATAGAATGTTTTTTGTGTATTTTTGCCTAATTCATCCAGTTTATTATTCATCTCAGAATTAAACTCAACACTAATTTTTGCATTTATTTCATCTGGAATTTCTACTGAATCAATAAACTGATTTATTAATCTGATGTAATTTTTTCTGTGGCCTAAAACAACCTGTTTTATCTTTGGTTCAATTTTCTCTTCATCTTTAATATCTGCTTTTTCTAATTCACTTATATCTTGTTTTATTGCTTCTATAATACCTGGAATACTATTTATCTGCTCTTTCAATTGTTCATTTAGATTAGAATATATTGGATCTGTCTTTTCCCTGAACCACTGTTCTAATCTCTCTAAAGAAACATCTTCTTCCTGTGTTTTGAACAGTTTTTTAAGAAAATTGAACATTTTTGTTAAGATAAATGGACTTTCTTTATAAATATTATTTAACTAAATCAGCTAATATTTCATCTATCTCCTCTAAACCTAATACAGGCCAAATATTTTCATTATTAAACATCCCGGAATTATACCAAAGAACTTTTCTTTTATCATAAAAAGATACTGCTACATCTAATTTAGGATAAAGAGCAGTAACTCCTTCATCTTCGTGCTTATCTTTATCTTCAAATTCTACTGCCAAATCCTCATTTTCTCTTCCTCTTCTGAAAAAGAAATCTTCTGTAAAAATATATCCTCCTGGCTTTGTTACTCTAATTAATTCTCTAAATATCTTCCATTGGTCTTCTGCATGGTTATGCCTTAAAACATATAAACAAATAGAGATATCAGCAGAATTATCTTTTTCAGGTAATTCTCTTGCATCTCCAAGAAACACCTTGCTTTGCAGTCTTGGAAGCGCTTCAGGTTTTAATGCAAAAAAAGCTGATTTTTCATCACCATTTAAATCAATATATTCATAATTTCTATCTACTAATTCCTTTACAATAGGATGTAATAGAGCTTGTCTTGTATGATAACATACTCTCCTTCTTTTTGCATTTGCAATAATTTTTTCATCATTATCATATCCTTTTACTTCAACTTTTTTATCAGCAGCTCTGCTTAATAAATCCTCTAATAACAGTAAATTTGCTCCTGAAGAGCAGCCTACATCTAGAACTCTTATATTGTTTCCGCAAATTTCAGATATTCTTGATGGTTTAGGCTTTGCTTTTTTAGGAATTTTTGCGCAATAACAATCATCTTTATGTTCAAATTCTAGATTTAATCTTCCTTCATAATAAGGATTAATCAGAAACTGTATTATTGGATGAGATGAAGTAGTATCTCTAATCTCACCTCCTGCATATCTTCCTAATCTTGTACAATTTAAATCCTGAAATACCATTATCTTTGTTAATTTAAGAATTATTTAAACGTTATGTTTTTATATTTCCAATGATTATAATGAGTTATGAAAAGAAAATACCGTAAAAAGCCAGGCAAACAAAGAGAATTAGTGTTAGAAAGAATTGAAATTCTATTTAAAGAAGCTAAAACAGCTTTTAAAAAAGATCCAAAAAGAGCAGATAGATATGTGAAATTAGCTAGAGAACTAGCTATGAAATATAAGGTCAGGATTCCAAGAGAGTTAAAAAGAAGATTCTGCAAGCATTGTAATTCTTATCTGGTTCCTTCAAAAAATGTAAGGATTAGAACAAGGAATAAAAAGGTTGTTTACTACTGTCTTAATTGTAAGAATTATATGAGATTCCCTTACTTGAAGGAAAAAAAGGCTTAAAAAATAGTGATTTCTCGACGATAATTAAAAGCAAAAGCTTTATAAATAGGCCACTTTTCTTTTCGACTAGTGAATTTAATATGGAAAAAGAACCAGGATATTATGGAAAAGCAAGATTCATAGATGAAAGGTCTGCAGATTTCAAGCACTTAGACAATCTTGATTATCATACACTTGATAGGGTTGTATATGAAGCAGCTCAAAGAAATGATGCTATTTTAAAAAAAGCAGCATTAGACCGCATGCATAAACAATATTTAAATTCACTTGTTTCCTGGATCGCATCAGTGAAAGAAGGAGATCTTGGAGATTCAGAATATCTAGAACAATGTAATGAGCTTTTAAAATATGGCTTGAATAACAGGCACGAAGAAGTATTAATTGAGGTATGGCCTTTGATTAAAAAGGTAGCAGACAAATTAGTATTTAATTTAAGATCATCAAAATATTCTTCTGCCAGAAAAAAATATCATTATTATAGCGGTGCTATAGAAGTAGCAGCTGGATTAAGAGAAAGAGTTGATGCAATATGAATGATAGTGAAACATTAGAAGAAATCAAAGAAGAAAAATTAAATTTTAAGAAAATTCTGAATGAAAAGAAGTTAAATAAGTTTGAATTAGATAGATTAATGGCAGAAGCTTAAACTTTATATATACCTGATTCTTTTATTATAATATGCAATATGATTTAGAATTAGATAAAACAATAAAAGAGATAAAAAAACAAAAAGCAAAGCTTGTTTGTATTCAATTACCAGATGGTCTAAAACCAGAAGCATGCAAAATACAAAAAGAAATTAAATCAAAAACAGATGCAGAAGTCTTGATATGGCTAGGTTCTTGTTATGGAGCATGCGATACTCCTAAATTAGACAATGTTGATTTATTAATACAATGGGGGCATTCTGAATGGCAATTTTAAATTATCTTCTTGTTTTAGGTTTAGCTTTCTTAGGATTATTTGCAGGATTATTATTAGGCTATATTGCAAAAGAAGAGCTTAAGCCAGGAAAAAAATATCTTGTTTGGCTGCAAAATATAATCTTGATAATTGCAGCAGTTCTTGTTTTATATTCTTTCCAGCTGCATATTATCTTGTTTATTTTAATAGGAATATTAATAACTCTTGTATTGATCTATCTTCAGCCAAAAGCAGTGATTGGATATATAATCTTAGCATCTTTGATTTTATTGATTATGGAAAAACCTAATTTCTTTATGTTGACATCTTCTCTAACATTTCTCTATGGCTTTCCAGCAGGAAGCTTGATTTTAATTAGAAAGAAATAATTACCATTTAACCTTTCTAATACCTAAATAATACCCTATATGGCTAAGTATAATATGCAGTAAAAAGCTTAGGATCAATGCAGTTATAATAATTTCTACTGAAGGAACATAAAGAATAGATATAAATAATAATGCTCCAACTACAAAATCCAGCTGGTCAAAAGGAATCCATCTTCCTCCTGGTTTTATATTAAATCTTCTTTTAAAAAAACTTTTTACTAGATCTCCAGTCAAAGCTCCTGCTCCCATCAAAAAACCAATACATGCCCATTCATTATAATTAAGTATGCTGATATTTGCAAAAAAAGATATTTTAAGAAGCAAATATTGAACAAATGCAACTATTATTCCGACCACAATTCCTGACAATAATCCTCTTAAAGTCTTATGGCTGCCAAGAACTCTTTTGCCGTTGAATTTCTTATTAAAATCCAAAGGAACTGCCAGAGCTTTGAAATAATCCCTAACTAAAACAGGAGCCATATTTGCAAAATAAGCAGGCAACATAAAATAAAATGTTGATATTATTAATTGCAGCATTTTAATAAAAAAAGAATAAAGGTATTTAAATTTTTGTATACAAAAACTTTAAATAAAACTTCTATAAATAAAAAACATGCTTAAAGTACTTTTAGTAGAAGACAATCCTGGACAATCTCAGATTTATTCTGAATCCTTAGACAAATCAGGATTTAAAGTTATTTCTGTATATGATGGATCAGAAATAGAAGAAGTAATTGATAAAGAAGATATAGATATCATAGTTTCAGATACAGATATGCCTATGGTTAATGGAAATATAGCCTGCGAAAGATTGCTTAAATTAGGGAAAGTTAAAGACAAACTTATTGTAGGAATGTCTTCTAGATTTGATTTCAAAAGTTATTGGTTTGGCATTGCTCATAATTTTATAAGCAAAAAACATATACATGACCTAGGAGAAATAATCCAAAGAATGTATGATAAATTTAAGTCCAGCCCAAATCCAAAAAGATATGGCAATTTCTAATTTTAGTAACTAAAATGTGACAAAACCATAAGCTTTATAAAGGAGTAGCTGTAATTTCAATAATAACAGAAAAAAACATGATGCTTATAAGAGAAAGCAAATCTGATTTGACTTTTTCTTAAATTTATTATGGAAGTTTAATATGAAAGAATTTGAAAAATTAGGTATATCAGTACCTATCTTAAGAACTATTGAAGAAGAAAGCTTTGAAAAGCCTAGTGAGATACAGGAAAAGACAATTCCATTGGTTTTACAGGGAAGAGATATTATAGCTGGCTCTGCAACTGGTTCTGGAAAAACATTGGCTTTTGGATCAGGAATAGTGCAGAATTCTGTAAAAGGAAAAGGGATACAGGCAGTTGTGCTGACTCCTACAAGAGAGCTTGCAGAACAGGTTGCAAAATCATTGATAAAATTTTCAAAATATCTTCATCTTAATATTGTTCCTATCTATGGAGGAGTTTCAATAAACCCTCAGATAGACAAGCTTAGAGATGCAGATGTTGTAGTTGCGACACCAGGAAGAATGCTGGATCATCTTCAAAGAAGAACAATGGATCTAAAAAATGTAAAGATACTTGTCCTGGATGAAGCAGACAGGATGTTTGATATGGGATTTATTGATGATATCAGAAGGATAATCAGCCAGTGTCCAAGGAAAAGGCAGACATTATTGTTTTCTGCTACAATTACAAGAGAAGTTATTGACCTTTCAAGGCAGTATATGAATAATCCTGTAAAAATATCTGTAACTTCTTATGTTGATCCTAAAAAATTAAAGCAGATCTATTATGATGTTGATGATAAATCAAAATTTTCATTATTAGTTTATTTGCTTAAGAAAGAAAAAGCAAAATTAGTTATGGTATTCTGCAATACAATAAAAAACACAGATTTTGTTGCAAAGAATTTAAAAGCAAATGGAATAAATGCAATAGCTATCCATGGAAATTTTTCCCAGAACAGAAGAAATGAAGCAATTGAAAAATTCCATTCACAGGATGTAAATGTTCTTGTATGCACTGATGTAGCTGCTCGTGGCCTAGATATCAAGGGAGTTTCACATATATATAATTATGATATTCCCAAAGAAAGCAAGCAGTATATACACAGGATAGGAAGAACAGCAAGAGCAGGAGAAGAAGGCATTGCAATTAATATACTTACCCACAGGGATCATGATAATTTCTCAAGAGTCCTAAGAGACAATGATGTTGAAATAAAAAAAGAGCCTACCCCTCATATAGAAAGAGCAATGATAAGATGGAAAGACCAGCCTAGATTTGGAAGAAATCCAAGGTTTGGAAACAATCAAAGACAAAGAAAATATGGGCAGAGTTCTGGAGATAATCTAAATCAAGGTTCTCCAAAAAGATTTGGATCTAGAAATAATAGGGAAGGTTCAGGCCAAAGATTTGGAAATAATTCAAATAGCAGGCCTAGACATTTTGGAAGAAGAAGATTTAGAAGATATTAATAGCTTTTAGACTTTCTTTTAAATTTTTCTACTAATTCAGCTAATCTAGGTTCATCGATACGATGTCTTTCGTCAATCCTTATTTTACTATTTTCATAAAATTCAACTATTCTGCATTTATATAATCCGCTTTTATTAATAAAAGCCTGCACATTTCTTGGATTGATAAATTCAGCTAAAAAAGGTTCTGCTATTTCTCTCTGATATCTTTCAACAAAATCAAAGATAACATGAACTGGAAGAGGTTCTTTAGCAGTTTCTTGTACAATTGCAAAATATGTTTTCCTTTGTTTATGGGACGCAGTAATCATAACAGGTTTAGCATTTATAGCATATCTTTGTAGTAATTCTCTTCTTCTTTTACTTATAATAGCGAAATCACTTGGAGAAGGGATAAAATATCTATCAAAATCTCCATGAAAGTGGACAAACATAAAATTATATAATCCTGTAGAAAAATCAGCTATATCATTTCCATCAGCTAGACAGTTTTCATCTTCACCAAGCATTATTTCTCCTACTTTATAATCAGGATTTGGATTTCCATCTAAACCCTCCATAAATTTTTTCTGAACATAAAAACCAGTTTCTAAAGAAGTTTCTTTGCTTATACCTTCTGCCCGATTAAGTCTTCCATTAAATTCTCTTGAATCAAAAATTGATTGTATTAACTTACTCATATAATCAGAAGAATTTAGTTATTTATAAATGTTTTAATAGCTCTTTCCGACATAAATAAGATATTCAGCTTCTTTATTGCACCAGATGCATTTCTTTCCTTTTATATCAGGCTGTTCTAGAGGCATGTTCAATGTTTTAGCTCCGCCTGTCTTGTCTTTGATATAATCCTCACATTCTTCATTTCCGCACATTGGTGTCAATGCAATCTTTTTTTCTTTTACAGCTTTTATTAGTTCTTCTTTTGTATCTGCTTTTGTGATGCTTGTTTTCAATAATTTCTCTGCGTTTTTGTATAATTCATCATGGATTTTATCTAATAATTTTGGAATTATTTTTTTTAAATCAGAAATCTTAACAGCTTCTTTTCCGCCTGTTCTTTTTACGACCATGGCCTGCTTTTTTTCTATATCTTTTGGACCAATTTCAATTCTTATTGGAATTCCTTTTAATTCCCATTCATTGAACTTCCATCCAGGATTATATTCTTCTCTAGCATCTACTAATGGGCTGAATTGCTTTAGCTCTTTTCCTAATTTCTTTGCTTCTTCTAGAACTTTTTCTTTTGTATCTTCAAATAATATTGGAACAATAACAACTTTATTTTCAGCTAATCTTGGCGGAATCACTAATCCTTTATCATCAGAATGTATTGCAATCATTACACCAAGCATTCTTGTTGTAAAAGCATAAGTTGACTGATATGCATACTGCTTTTTCTCGCTTTCATCTAAAAATTGGATTCCATAAGCCTTTGCAAAGTTCTGCCCATCATCATGATAATCAGGGCCTTGGATAGCTTTTCCATTTGGAAGCATCAATTCAATTGAGTAAGTTGCTACTGCTCCTGCAAACTTTTCTTTGTCTGATTTCTTGCCTAACAATCCAGGCAGAGCCATATAATCTTTCATAAAATCAGAATAAATCTTTAATATTGATTCTCTGTCCTTATCTAAATCCTTTGTATTTGAATAGACATTATGCCCTTCATTCCATAAGAACTCTCTTGATCTTAAAAAAGGAACAGGGTGCTTGAATTCCCATCTTACTACATTATTCCACTGATTTGATCTGAATGGAAGATCTCTGTAGCTTCTTATCCATTTAGCAAAGCTTTCATACATAATTGCTTCTGAGGTAGGCCTAACAGCTAATCTTTCCTGCAGTTTTGTGTTTCCTGCATGCGTAACCCAGGCAACTTCTGGTGTAAACCCTTCTACATGCTCTGATTCTCTTGACAGAAGTTTTTCTGGGATAAACAAAGGAAAATAAACATTTTTTATACCTATCTTCTTGAATTCAGGATCAATCGTATTTTTGCATTTCTCCCATAATGAATATGATGAAGGCCTGAACACAATACATCCAGATACAGATGAGTAGTCTGCTAATTCTGACTTTATGATCAACTGCTGATACCACTCTGAAAAATCATCTTCTTTTTTTACAGTAATTCCAACCTTTTCCTCTTTCTTAGGCATATAGAAGTGAGAAATCTATGTGTATTTAAAAGTTTTGATAAAAATAAAAGAAAAAATTAAAGTTTATAGAGTTCAACTAGTTTACTTTGATATTCATTTTCATTTATCTTTTATCCCTTAATGTTTCCACTCCAATATCTTAAAATAGCAGTAATTTCTTTGTCTTTATGAGGAAATCTAATTATGAAATTTTTATTAATCACATCATGTATAAGATGCCCTGTTTCTTCATAAAACTCTTGACTAGAAACCCTTCTTGCTCCTTCTGTTAAAGTTATTGTATTTTTCAATAGTGGTTCAATATCAAGAATTTTATGTCCAAACCAGTTATGTTCAAGCCCGTCACTATATTTTGATATATCATATCTATCGAAATCATATTTATTAAAATTCACAGCTAGATCATATGCTGGATCAGGGAGAGGGTCTGGAGCAACTACTGCACCCTGTAATGCTTTAAAATTTATATCAATAGGCATAACATCAACTAGCTCAACAAGATATTCATGTTCAGCTTTGTTTCTTGCCAGATACCATATTTCTAGTTCGTTTAGTTTCATTTTTATCACCTTTTATAAAAAAAAGAAAAAATTATTTTTTAGGTTTTAGCTCTGCTCCTACAAATAGTTTAGTTTCTAAGTCACCTATTGGACCGCTTGCTGCTAACTGGATAATTGGTTTTACATTGCCTTTGCCAAATGTTGCAGTTAGTTCACTAGCAATTACTGAATTGTTTTTTGGATCATAGAGCACTAATGCGCTTCCTTGAGCCTTGTCTCCATTATATACTAACAATACATCTATCTCTGGATTGCTTGCATCATTCATTGGAGCTAATATTCTGAATTTAGCAAATTTATTTGCACCAATTTTTTTACCATAAGCTACTCCAGCTCTTATTATGTCTCTGTCTGGCACTGCTAAATATTGTGCAGCTATACTAAACCCTTTTCCCAGCTTGTATTCAGGCATAATCTTTGCAAAGAATGCTTCCATATTCTGTGGATCATCTGCTGCTGATTTAATATCTATTCTGCTCCAGCAATTTAGTTTATCAGTTAGATCCTGCATATTTTCAAATCTAACTATAGATGTGTCATTTACAGTTTCATACATTGGCATTGTAGAACATCCACAGCCTAATGCTGCAGCTGCATACATTGCTGCTCCTATTGCCCAATTTCTTACTCTTTTTATTATTCCTTTTGGTTTGTAACTTTTCATTTTATCTACCTCCTCCTTTTTTTCAGATAAGGATAAACTGTTTTTATTTTAAAGTAGTAACTAATTTGGAAAGTATATAAATATTACCTACCACAAAGGGGGGAGAAATACATAAGATTTATAAAGGCCTGAATATTTTTAATTAGTATGAGAAAGGAGATATTAGAAGAAATAGGTCTTACAAAGTCAGAAATCAATGTATACTTAGCTTTATTAGAACTAGGTTCAACTACAACAGGTAAGATAGTAGATAAATCAAAAGCCTCTTCTTCTAAGATATATGAGATTCTGGATAAATTAATGCAGAAAGGCCTTGTCAGCTATATAATAAAATCTGGGGTAAAATACTTTGAAGCAGCAGCACCTGAAAGAATTATGGATTATATGAAGGAAAAAGAGAGAAAGTTTAATTCGCAGAAAGATGAACTTAAAAAAATACTTCCTGAATTAGAATTAAAAAGAAAGCTTTCTAAGTATAAATCAGAAGCAACTATCTTTAAAGGAGTAAAAGGAATGGAAACTGCATTTTATGATGCTTTGAATTTATTAAAACCAAGGGATGAGCATCTAGCATTTGGAATTCCAAAGCGTTCTGAACAAGTCAGCAGATTTTTTCTTAAGTTTAACAAAGAGAGAGCAAGAAGAAAAATAAAAAACAGGATTATATTTACTGATGAGGTTAGAAAAGATCCTAAAACAGTTCAACAAACATACCCAAAAAACAACCCTCTAGCTAAAGTTAAATTTACAAAGGAAGTTATTCCTGCTTCTATTGATATTTTTAATAATAGAATTGTAATATTTCCTTCTGAAGTTGAAGAGCCTTTGATTATTGTTATTGATAACAAAGAAATCGCAGAATCTTTCAGAGTGCAGTTTGAAAAATGGTGGGATGATAAAGTAAAAAATTATGAGGGGAATGAAGGCTTTAAAGCAGCTTTTGGAGATATTATTTCTACTTTAAAAAAAGGAGATAAACTTTCAATAATGGGAATATTTGATTTTGATTCTGAATTCAGAGAAATGATAATTGATTTTCACAAAAAAAGATCAGAAAAAGGAATAGAAGCAGATATACTGCTTAACTATGGAGCTAAAGGCATCGGAAATGAACTAAAAAGATTATCAAATACAAGAATAAAATACTTGCAGAAAGGTATGGTAACTCCTTCTGTATTTTTGATATATGGAAATAAAGTACTGATAAGTCTTCCTAATCAAAGAACTTTCTTTAGTATTGATAATAAAGAAGCAGCTGAATCTTTTAAAGTTTACTTTAATACATTGTGGGATCAAAGAGTTCAGACATACCAAGGCCAAGATCAAATAGAAGCAGCTATGAATTCTTTAATTGAACAGACAACAAAAAAAGAGGATGTAATAGTATTTGCTGCAGAACCAGTCACTAAAGAAGGAGCAGATTATAATGTTAAATGGAACAAAGAAATAAGGCAAAAAGCAAGGAATGTAAGGTTATTATATTATGGAGATAATGAAAAGAATAGAAAAAGAGCAAAAGAGATTGAAGAACAAGGCTGTGAAACAAAAATATATCCAACAGAACAGACTTTGCCTATTTCTACAATAGTCCAGGGAAATACTGTAATGAATGCTGTCTGGAGCAAAAATCCATCAATATTCAAGATTGAAAATAAAACAGTAGCAGATTCTCTAAGAACTAATTTTGATTTATTATGGAATCAGGAAGTAATGGTATTAAGAGGTATAAAAGGAGTGCATAATGCTTGGAATAATATGCTGGATGAACTTGAACCTGGAGAAGAATATTATGTAATGGGTGCATCATGGAGAGGCCAGAAAAAAGAAGTTTATGACTATTTTATTGATTTTCATCAAAGAAGACAGCAAAAAGGAGTAAAAGTAAAATTCCTCTTTGTTCATGGAACTGAAAAACTAATTGAAAAACACAAAGACATTTATAAAGTATTATCTGAAGTAAAATATTTGCCTCCTAATGTCTATGAAGGAATTCAGTTTAATCTGTATAAGAATAAGGTCTTAATATTTGTCTGGAGAGAAAAAGAACCAATTGTTTTCTCAATAACTGATGAAAAGATATATCATACTTTCAAGACTTATTTTGACTCTTTATGGGGGCAAGAAACTAAAACTCTAAGGGGTATAGATAATATAAAAGACTTATTTGAAGAAATGTTAGAATTTGGAGAATGTGATTTTATAGGAGCAAGAGGATATTTTGTTGATAAAAGACCTAATTTTATTGATGACTGGGAAAAGAGAGCAATCAAAAAAGGTTTCAAAATGAGAAACATTGTTGACAAAGAAGCCAAAGGGCATAGAATTACTAAATTCCCTTTTGCAGAGACAAAATATACATTACCAAAGGAGTTTAGTGAAATGTCTGTATTCTGGATATATGGTGATAAGGTTATAATTGATAATTGGACAGAAGAAGAGCCAATCATTTTAGTTATAGAAAATAAAAAATTACACGATACCTATAAAAGGCAGTTTGAGTTATTGTGGAAGAAGGATGTTTTTTCTAAATAAAACGGGCCTAGGAGGATTCGAAAATTTCCACTGGACATTCAACCACAATCTACTTAAATATTAAAATCATTTATCTCTTAATTAGTTTATCCATTGAAATCCAGAAAGTTGTTCAATTGGTGATTTCAAATGAATTTTAAAAATAAAGAAATTTATAATAAAGATTTTAAAATAGATAATAATATAGCTTATTTTATAGGTATTCTTCACTCAGATGGATGTATATATAATCTATTTGATAAAAAAAGAGATAGGAAAATTATCAGATTAAATTTGACAATAGGAAAGAAGTCTATTTCAATGGCTCTTAAATTTAAAAAAATTTTATTTGATTATTTTAATAGAACAGTTAATCTACGTAAAGTACCAAATAAAAATAGTTATGTAATCCAAACATCAATTAATAGGATTAAGCACGTCCTAAAAAATTGGAATGAAAAAATTCCTTTAGAAATAAAGAGAGATTCTTCATTATTTGGAGCTTATTTAGCTGGGTTAATAGATGGAGATGGATATATTAAACTTAAAAATAATACAACTGATAGAATTGTTCCACAATGCATTATCAAAATAGCTAGTGATCATCCTATGGTTGATGTTAAGAATTCTATTATTAGTCATATTGGATGCAATGTTCATTTTGAATATAAAAAAGGGAACAAAGGAGTGGATACTTGTTTTTATATATCAAAAAAGAGCATTGGTTATATTAAAAATTATATTTTTCCTCATATTGTTATAGATTATAAATTAAACACTCTAGAAAAATTCTTCAACAATAAAAATACGGGCCTGCCCGGACTTTCGTAGGTTTAATTTCGAACCGGGACTGAGTGGTTTCATCTGAAAACAGCCGAAGCCACTAGGTCTATCCATTAGCCTACAGGCCCATAATAAATATAGAATTCTAAGAGTTTAAAAAACTTACTTATGCAGCAGCCTTTTTCTTCCACAGCTTGCTGAACACACCAACTGTTCCGATTATTTTCTTCTTGCTCCAGGTTATCCCTCTTTTAGTTAATACATCCTTTCTTTTCTGCTGCAGGTAATACATCAAATAATGAGCATCCTGCTCTGCAGGAACAAACTGATTTACTCTCTGAAATCCGATCATTCTTATAAAATAACTTTTATCTCTGTCAGACAAGAGCATTCTTATATACTGCAGCCATCTTTTATTAATAACAATTAAATGATTTAATTTAGAATGTTCTAGCTTATCCAAATCTTCAATCTTTCCAGTGATAATCTCTTCATTTAATTCTTTTTTAGCTGCACCTTTTTCTTCAGCAGCTTCTTTTTTCTCAAGAGCTTCTTCTTTTTCTTCAATTCTTTCTTCTTTCTTGACTTCTTCTGCTTCTTCTGCTTCAACTGCAATCTCCCTTAATAAAAGGTCAGCTTCCTGCACTAAGCTTTGCCTTAATTCTCTCATTCTATTATAAAATTCTGTTCTGCTTTCATTAAATTCTCTTCTTTCTTTCAAAGCCTCTTCTTCACTTCCATATCCATGCCTTCTGTAAGCTTCAACTATCTTTTTTTGCGCTTCAAGAAGCATGACTATTATGTTGCAGAGATGTATTTGTTTCTTGTCTTCATTCAATTCCTTTTTTTCTAATTTTTTTTCAAACCTTTGTTTTTTCTTAAGATCCTTGTTGATATGCTCTAAATCAGTTTCTAGTCTAAATTCATCATCTTCTAAACCTCCTCTTGATTTTCCAAATCTGTCTAATAATCTTCCTCCATGGAAAAAAGCACCTTTGTGATGCAAAGCCCAGAACAAGATAAATCCCACTATTCCAATGCCTGCTATTCCAGCTATACCTCCAAAAATATTAATCATAAGATAAGAATACAAATTCTACTATTTAAAATATACTCAAAAAAATAAAAAAGAAATTAAATTTACTTCTTTGCTAATGTTATTTCTATTGTGGAAACTCTTACGTTTTTTCCTTCTTTGTTTGTAAACTCTTCTGAGTCTATCTTTATATCTTTAATGCCGGCGTTTCCTTCCAGAAATCTTTTTGCTGCAACTTCTGCAACATCAACTGCTCTGCTTATGAACTTTCCTCTTGCCTTCAGAATTACTTCTTCTGCATTCTTTGTTGTAAACTGCATAACTACAGCAGTTACATAGTTCATAAACGGCTTTCCGCCGATAAAGATACTGTTGTCATTTCCTGCCATATGTTCTTCTGCCATTTTTTAGTCACCTCAAAGTATTTTTAATCTTCTTTTATTTGCATTAGTCTAGTTACATAGCCAGCAATAACATTCCTAATCTTCTTGCTAGGAATAACAGCTAGTTTTGCAACTGCTTCTTTGTTTTCCTTAAAATCCTTTTTTAACTCGTTCCTATGCTCTGTAAAGAGCTTATTGCTTATTCTCTTAATTAACTGTGTTTTGATTCTTCCCATAAATTTCCGCCTCACTACCCCTCAATAACGCTTATTTATTTATAAATCTTTCTTCATATAGTTGTAACTTAATAGTAGTTAAAAACCGAAAGATTTATAAAGGTTCTGAATTGCTATGTATAGAATATATACAAATGAAAATCAAAATATTAGATGAAAATTCAGGAAATCCATTTCCACATAAAGTAACTGTTTGTAGTACATTAGGTATAGGAATGTCTCCTTATTCTACTGAAGGATATGCTGAAAATGATCAGGCTGTTAAAGATACTACAAAAAAACTAGCTCAAATTATAGGATTAATTCCAGGCCAGAGAACAATGGATGTTGGTTATGGTTCTTGTTTAGCTGTTGCAGAAACATTAAAAGAATTAGGCATGGATGCTTTTGGACTAGATTCTCAGAAAGGATTGGATCATACTAGATTTGATAACCCTACATTTGTCCCTCCTTATTTTAATGCAGAAGAAAAAGGAATTAAAACATACTGCGGAACAATAGAAGAATTGTTACACCCAAAATCACAACTAAAAGATCAAAAATTTGATTTATTTACATTTTGGGGAAGCTGGGATTCAGCAGGAAATAACTTTGCGATTAGTTGAGAAATGGCTTGGTTTAGAGCATTTGAACAAGTGAAAGCTAAATATGGAGAAGAAATAAATCCTCATAGACATCCTTATAACACAGAAATTGATAAGATAATGAAAAAAACAGAAGATAATATTCTTTCTGATTGTGCATCAATACTAAATGAAGATGGAGGAATTCTTATTGTATCTTCAAGATACGCTTATCATGGCGGAGGTTATCCTACAGATAAGCTGCCTGAAGAAAAAAGGATGAATTTAGGATTAGTTAAAAGATTTCAAGATTTAGGAGCAAAAGAAGTTTGTTTAATTGGACTTAGTAAAGATAAAATATCTCAGGATTTAAGCACCCAAAGAATAAATGAAATAATTGAAGAAATGATACTTGAAGTAATGATGGATAAAGAAATGAATGAACATAGTGTATCCTATTTAAGTGATAGTTACAGGAAATCATTGCCTCGCCTGGAAGCAGTAGCACCTTCTTTAACAGATGATGATGTTTTGTTTTCTAATTATGGCAGATCTCAAAAAAGGCCTGATTTAGAAACAGTAAAACAGATCAAAGCAATGAATATGCCATTAGGAAGAATTGATGCTGTTTATGCTAGATTCTAGAGAAAAACTTATATACCAGACTTCTAATAAATAATATATGCAAATAACATCAGTTGCAGTATTTATTAAAGATAATAATATCTTATTGGAAAAAAGAAGAGAAAGTGAAGATAATTATGCTGATTGTTTAGCTTTGCCTGGAGGGCATAAAAAGAAAAATGAATCTCCAAAAAAAGCATTGATCAGAGAGATAAAAGAAGAATTAAATGTCAAGGTTAAAGAAGCAAAACCTCTAGGAATGTTTGAAGATAAAGATCCTACTTCTAAAGATATGTTCCATCATCATGCTTTCCTAATAATAGAATATAAAGGAAAAATTAAAAAGACAGCAGAACAAGAAGCATTAAAATGGATTAATTTAAATAAAATAAAAAAATTAAAAAATATTAATAAGGTTGATGTTAAGATATTAAAAAAAGCAAAGTTAGTTTAAAATGGGTATGTATGATAAATGGAAAAAAGACAAAAAAAATCAAAGATTTTTAAGCCTTTTTTCCATTATGAAAATGTTCAAAAAGAGGATAAATAATGGGCATATATGATAAATGGAAAAAAGATATAGAATCTAAAATTGATAGATATACAAAAGATGAAAAAATAAAAGAAAAAATCCCGGCAATAGTCAAAAGATGCCCAAAATGCAATAATCTGACTTTGCAGTTTGATCCTAAAACAGGAAGAATTTATTGTACAAGCTGCGGATTTGAAGAGTTTATAAAAACGGTGAAATAAAAATGGTAAATAAAGAACAAAGAATTGGTGTTTTTGTTGACGTGCAAAACTTATACTATTCAGCAAAAAACCTATATAAATCAAAAGTAAATTTTGCAAATGTTTTAAAGACAGTTGCACAAGGAAGAAAATTAATAAGAGCAATTGCATATGTTGTAAAAACAGAGGCAATGAAAGAAAAAACCTTTTTTGAAGCCCTGGAAAAGATAGGATTTGATATAAGATCAAAAGACCTACAGATTTTCTATGGAGGAGCAAAAAAAGGAGATTGGGATGTTGGAATAGCAATGGACATCATTGAATTAGCTCCAAAATTGGATGTAATCATTTTAGTGAGTGGAGATGGAGATTTTGTTCCATTGCTGCAGCATGCAAGGTCATCTGGATGCAAGATAGAGGCAGCTGCATTTGGAAGAAGCGCTTCATCAAAATTAAAAGAAGTTGTTTCAAAATTTTATGACCTAGATAAAGAAAAGAATAAATATCTGATAAGTTATATAAAAAAACCTGTTAAAAAACAGCCATGAAAACTAAAAATTTTTTATTAGTCTTATTTGTAATACTTATAATACAAATTCCTATAATTATTTTTCTTGGCAATACAAAATCAGCTGCTTTTAATTTAGAGTTTCAGGAAAAGGAATTTGCAAAATATGATCCAAAAATTGAAAACAGATTGGAAATTGCAAATAATCTTTTATTTTATCTAAAAACTAGAAATGCAGATAAAAGTTATATCCTTTCTTTTACTAAAGAAGAAAAAGCGCATTTAATTGAAGTTAAATTATTGATGCACACATTTCTTGAGATATTATATATTTCAATAGTGCTGTTAATAGCATCTATTCTTCTTATTTCAATTTCAGACAAAAAGAAGATGCTAAAAAGATTAAGTCTTTCTGCAGTTGGCGGAGGAATTCTAACATTATTATTAAGTTTGATATTCCATTTGATTGTAAGGACAGACTTTAGTGCAGCATGGACAAAATTTCATCATATATTCTTTAGATTAGGAAATTGGCAGTTTCCTTCTGATTATTTGCTTATCCAATTGTATCCTTCTCAATTTTGGATTGATATCATTAATAAAATAGTAGCCAATGTTTTGATAACAACAGCTATTGTTATAATATTTGGAATCTTGATGTTTTGGTTATATTTATACAAAGAAAAGAAAACCGCAAAATTTTTTAAGAGCAAAGAAGGCATCATATACAAAATTAAAAATTATTAAAATGAGAAAAACTATTATAGCTGGAAACTGGAAGATGAACTCAAAAACTGGTTACGCTCGGTTTACACGCAATATGCAATGTGGAACTAAAAGTTCCACGGAACGATAAAATGAGAAAAACTATAATAGCTGGAAACTGGAAGATGAACAAGACAAATAAAGAAGCTGCTTCTTTGATGAATGATATAATCTTTAACACCAAAAATGTAAAAGATGTTGAGATCATTGTATGTCCTCCATATACTGCTTTGTCTGATGTTAATAAGATAATCAAAAAAACAAACATTGAATTAGGAGCCCAGGATGTTTATTTTGAAGAAAAAGGAGCATTTACATCTAAAATCAGCGCTGAAATGCTTAAAGATGTTGGCTGCACTTATGTCATAATTGGCCATTCTGAAACAAGACAGTATTTTAATGAAACAGACGAGTCAGTAAATAAAAAAGTGAAAATAGCATTATCTTATGAATTAAAGCCAATCATCTGTGTAGGAGAAACATTAGAGCAGAGAGAAGCAGAAAAAACAATGAAAATTATAGAGACACAAATTAAAGGAGCATTAAAAGATATCACTAAAGAGCAGATGGTTGATGTAGTAATTGCATATGAGCCAGTATGGGCAATTGGTACTGGAAAAACAGCTACACCTGAACAAGCGCAGGAAGTTCATTATTTCATTAGGAATTTGATATTAAATCTTTACAGTCCGGATATAGCAGAAAGCATAAGGATTCTTTATGGCGGCTCTGTCAAGCCAAATAATGTAAAGGAATTGATGCAGGAAGAAGATATTGATGGCGGCTTGATTGGAGGAGCATCATTAGATGCAGAATCCTTTTCTAAACTTGTAAGATACAAAGAACTTTAAGGAACTTCTATCCTGATTTGCTGCGGAGGAGGATAATCAGCTCCGCCTGCATAAACATTTAGATTATACACATATATTCCTGACTCTGCATTTTTAGGAACTTCCACTCCTATACCTATACCTCTTTCTGAACGTGATGGTATTGTGATCTCTCTTTGAGTAATCTCAGTGCCAAGTGTTACAAATAAATCTCCTTCCATCTCCTTTCCTTCTTTATCAAAAGCTCCTTTTCTCTCCATTATTATAGAAAAAGTTGTTTCTACATCACGGGTATTGTAAATCCTCAGACCAACTATCTCAAAATCTCCTCTAAAAATCTTTTTATAATTTGCAGATAAGCAGACAGGCTTATCACACAATATTGTCTCAATCTGCCTGTCTAAATCTTCATCAACAGTTCCTTTTAACTTAAATGATTTGCTTACTATATTATACATAAAAGCAACTCCAAAACTGAAGATGACAACAGCTAGAATTATAACAACAAGCATATTTACAGATAATTGTATAGCTTTCTTGTTTTTTCTAAGTTTCATAATAAAAAAAGAAAAAGAAACAATTATTTAATTATTTCGTATTCTTTGACAATTAGTATTAGGAATACAACCAATGCCACTGCTCCTCCAATAATATAATAAAAGCCTTCTATTGTCTGCTGCAGTGTAATCATCTTATAAAGTCCATATATTATGATGATCAGTCCTAACCATAAAAATTTGTCTAATACTAATTTCATAATTTCAAATTCTTGTTGTTCAGTCATACGTTTTTTCATTTTCATCACCTTAGGAAGTTACAATCATATAGAATTGTTTTGTATCATACTCTAAACTACTTTGAAGATTATAAACTTTAAGGATGCATATATAATTTCCAGTAGCTAATCCATTTTCAGTCAAATAAGCTCTAAATGCTTTGCTGTCGCTTTGTCCAACTGTTTGAGCTATTGTAACCAAAGAAGGTGTTTCATTTACAGGAAGTCCTGTTGATGCTGATGTACATTGTTTAATAGCCAATGTAGCATTATCATAATTTCCTTCTGCTGTATTATAAACACCAATATCTAATGGAACTGAGTCCTTTCTAGATATAGTAACCCTTGCAGGAACAGTTATTGGATTATCAGAAGTTGGTTTTGATTCTAATTCAATTATATCAATTGCTCCACCCGCCTTTTCCTGCGCTGTTTTAAAGATAAATCTTGTCAATGTCAAAGCAAGCCCTAATACAACAAAAGCAATAACCAGTATAACAATAGCTTGTACAGAAAGAGCTAAAGCAGCTTTTTTATCAAATCTTTTCATATTATACACCTCTTTTGAATGTGAATATTTAGATATTTGAATTTAATATTTATAAACTTTGCTATAATTGCAACTAACAAGAGACAAGACCAAAAAATCAAAACTTTTATAAATCCCCTATTAATCCTTTCTTTAATATGGCAAGAATCAGGAAATTTACAGCATATAGAGCAGTTGAACCTAGAGCTTATACTAGAATAAGCAAATTTAAAGACAGGAATTTTATCAAAGCTTCTCCTCATATTAACATTGTTGTATTTGATATGGGCAATCCAAGAAAAAAATTTGGTTATGAATTAAATCTGATTTCTAAAGATAATCTTCAGATAAGACATCAGGCAATGGAATCAGCAAGGATGACATGCAACAGACTGTTAGAATCAACTTTAGGCAAAAGCGGCTATTATCTTAAAGTAAGATTTTATCCTTTTCACATTCTGAGAGAGAATCCATTGGCAGCAGGAGCAGGAGCAGACAGAATGAGTACAGGAATGAAGCATTCCTTTGGAAAGCCAATAGGAAGAGCTGCTCAGATAAGAAAAGGCCAGTCATTATTGACATTAAAAACAAACAAACAAAATCTAGAGACAGCAAAAAAAGCCTTGAAAAGAGCTTCTTATAAATTTCCATGCGGATGCTTGATAGAAGTCAAAGAACTTGCAGCAAAGCCTAAGAAAACAGAGCTTAAGGTTGCTAAATAAGTTTTTTCTTTAATTCTTTAATATTATCAATTGCTTTAAACTTCTTCTTAAACTCATCAACTTTTCCTTTATCCAAAATGTCTGTTTTGCTTAGATAAATAACAACAGGCTTGCCTAATCCTTTTATTCTTTCATAAAGGCTTATCTGGTCTTTTAGTGGATAAGGTTCTGTCAGGTCAAAAACATAAATTATTTTTTCAGCAACCAGCTTCATAACTAAATATGCCTGCTGCTCAATATCATTCATCTTGTCGAATCTGTTTAATGTTCCAGGCGTATCCAGTAGCTGCATATCATCAAAATAACCAACCATTATTCCTTTTGTTGTAAATGCATAAGCTGCAATTTCAGGCTTAGAGCTTGTTAGTTTAGACAATAATGTTGATTTTCCAACATTCGGAAATCCTGCTATCGCAACCTGCTTATACTTTTTTTTGATAGTAGGAAATGACTGGATTGTTCTCCTTGATTTTTCAAGAAATTTATAATCAGGATTCTTGAGTACAGAAGATATCCTTCCATAAAATGATTTTTTTATTATGGCAATATCTTTAATCTCTTGAGCTGATTTTAGTCTTGAATTGTGCTGTCTAAAAACTTCGCTTATCTTTTCTTTAGTCCATTTTATTTTTCCCAATGCTTTTTTTAGATTGCTTTTTCCGATTGTGTATTCAACCAGTTTTCTATAAAACACTGTTAACTCTTCAACCCTAGGAAATGAAGTAAGAATCTCATCTAATCTTGAGACCAATATATCTCTTACAATAGCAATCTTTGTCATCTCAAGGGTTTTTATCTTGTTTAACTTAGTCCCTTTGACTTTCATCAGGTTTGACTTGTTTTTTGCTCTTTTTATAGCTATATCTAGATACCTATCTCCAGATTCAATTGGTTTTATTTCATGAAATCCCATAATAAAAAAAACAATAAGAAGGTATATAAAGCTTATGTGTTGCAAAAACAGATTTATCTTAACTTTTCAGCAATTTCTTGAGCAACTTCCTTAATATTTTTCTCTCCAGTATAGAATGGTTTTCCAGATGTTGCTGCAGCAGAATAAAGAGGGTGTCTTTTTGTAACTGTGACTAACATATCCTCATATGGTTTTTTTCCTGTTAAAGAAGGCCTTTGTTCAGCTGTTGTTTTATCATCTTGAGAACGAGCATGCAGTATTTTGGAACTTGCCTCTAAATTGCTTAAAGGCAATAAGTAGATTATATCTCCAAATTCCTTTAATAATTCAACATTTCTTTGCCTGTATTCTTCTCCATGGTCATGAGCAACAGCTCCTCCACCAGGAGTCAGAACAATTTGAATGCCTCTATATTCTTCACAAATCCCTTCAATAATATCTGTTTCTGCTTTTCTGAATGCTTTCCAGCCTTCAGGCAAACCGCCGTTTTTAGTTACATAAGAATCAACACTTCCATGCTCATTTACAAACCATTCATCAGCATCCACAAAAGGGATATCTAATATCTCAGATAATGCTAATCCTGTCTGTGTTTTTCCGCAGCATCTAGGTCCAACTAAAATTACAGATTTCCCCATATTTTAAAAAAATTATAGGTTTTATTTAAAGCTTTACAAATTATAGAATATTCTTCTATTTCTTATACTTAATCCAATAAATAACCACTAACCAATAAATTATTGTGATTATCATTGACCAAATCAATGCACTTTCAAGTACTCCAGAAACAATCCAAAGGTAAAATAGACTAGGATTTATAAGCATATAAGTTGTAGCAATTCCAGTAATAATATTAATCAATTTTTGATGTTTCTTAAAATTAAGATATTGCATCAAAGAATAAACTCCTAAAACTAAAAATCCAGCCTGGCTAAATCTAAAAATTAATGATTGTGCTAGAAGCCAAATCAAAAACCTTCCTAAAAACACTATTGTAATTAATAACCATCCTATTTTTTTGCCTTTTATAATCAAGAAAAATGAAATTAGATAAATTAAATAAACGACAGATAATGGAATATTAATTGTTGCTAAAAACAACCAAGATATAATAGCTGCAATAAGATAAATTAAGAATATCTTTTGATGAATGCTGAATCTCTCCATATTATATATTAACTATCTATATTTTAAAAATTTATCTATGATTTATACAGCACAACAACAAATCCAACCTGGGTTATTATCCTTGAATCTGTTTTAGAAGCTATCTCTTTGAACAATTCTTTTTTATCCTTTTCCTTTACAATTGTTTTCAGGAACTTAACTTTGATCAATTTCCTTTTCTTAAGCTGAATCTTAACTTCTTTGATAAGAGAATCAGTTAAGCCTGATTTTCCAACCCAGATGACTGGTTCAAGCTCCATTGCTTTGCTTTTAAGTTCTTTTAGAGATAACATTTACTCTATATCTGCCTCATTGTCATATCCTCTGCTTTCCCAATACCCTTCATAATCAGGGTTGTCTGATAATTCAATCTTTGTGATCCACTTGATCCATTTATAACCTAATTTGTCTTCTGCAACCAGCATAAAAGGAAAACCTCTTTCAGGAACCAAAGTAACATTATTTATTTTGTCTGCTAATATAATATCCTTATCAATAATATAATCAAGAGGCAAAGAAGTTGTATATCCATCAACTGCATGAAAAATAACAGTATTTGATTCTGGTTTTATTTTAACTTCTTCAAATAGATCTTTTAATAATACCCCCTCAAATAATACAGTTGCACTCCATCCTATCACACAGTGTATTGTTAGCTTTTTTGAATATTTTTGATGCCCTAAAACTTCTTCATAAGAATATTGTTTAGGATTCTCAACTAATCCTGCAATCTCTAATCCATATTCATCAATATTGATATATTGAGGACCTTTTATTGAAACATCTCTGTCATCAATCATTGAATCTCATCTCTCTCCTTCATACTCTTTTCTTTCTATTGCTTCTA